>ENA-ORXR01002378-ORXR01002378.1-marine-metagenome-genome-assembly--contig:-NODE-2378-length-18065-cov-39.612297_pt1 | contig 18065 bp, 11 predicted proteins | sample MGYA00237866_ERZ511479 | MGnify/ENA metagenome assembly ERZ511479 | reverse complement strand
TTTGTTGGCTCTTCTCACAGGAAGTAAATACTAATGCTCCAACAAGTAATGCCAAGATAATTGAAAAAAATCTCATAATAAAAAAAATAAAAATTATCCCTCATTTGTTTTAGGTAGCTTTGGGAATACCTACCATCAGCAGCTAATAAGACACAATTATTCATTTACAAGCCAGACATTTCACTAAATGTGTTATTTTATCCTTTGTTATTCAGCGGACTCTTGTTTTGTCATTGGTTTTAAATGAATTATGTATTTATTTCTGCCAACGGTCCGCATAGCCGCAGGTGGGGCGTGTAGCCCCACTTGGCGTGCTATGCTGTGTTATAGCGCGTTTCTCTTTTACGCAACGATATTTTCAGCCAATTCAAAGCGCATTCCTGTAAAGCCTGCCTGCTCTATGGCATTTTTAACCCGTTCTGAAACTATGTAACCTCCAAACTTATCAAGTCTAAAAATTTCATAGTTTACATCACTACATAATATTATACGTTCTGCTTTTATATCTTTTCCAAAAACATCTATTTTATTATCATTGACAAAAGATATAAACGCCTCATGAGAATCAAACCTTAACTCTTTAATGACTTCTGTTTTTGAAGTCTTTATGTTGTAATTTGTCAAAAGAAAATTTGACTTAGTATAATCAATAAAAATATTGATTGTCTCATAAAAAGCAAGAATATTATACTTTTTAATTACTGTTTTCTTTTTATTATCATTTTGAAATAGATTTATTTTATGTATTCCATAATCTGGTGTTTTCCATTCTTTAATAAAACTCAAAAGTCTATCTGAAATCACAATACAGTTATAAAAATCAGCTAAGATTTCAGTTCTAAGCACGTCCAGTGTATGTGCTTTTTGTTTAATTTCCATTTCAGGAATTTCTGGTTTGAAAAATTGATTGTAACCGCGTTTTAAACTCCCTATTTTTCTTATTGATTTACTCCCCCAATGTGAGTATTCATCATTTGGGCTTTTAATTTGCGGACCTTTACAACCTATTATTTCTTTAAGAAACTCTCCTCTAAGTCGATAATATTTTTGCATCATGGAAAAGTTATTTCGTCTAATAGTTTGCCTGATTCAAATTGACTTTTAATTGATGCTTGTAAATTTTCAAGAAAATTTTTGGCATCATTAGGGTCTGTATAGTCGTCAATTTTGCTATCGAGAAAATCCTTTAGATTATTAGAGTAAGTTGCGTGTGCCGCATCCCAACCGTTGTGTATGCTCAAATCCAAATTAATCCCATTCTTGGGATGGCTTGGATGCCAAGCTTTCTGTGCTGCTAATTGTATGATATCATGGTCATTACGTGCCCATGTAATCATATGGTGAGCTTGTTCGTTTGCTCCGGGTTTTATCAGATTTTTTAGTTTGTTTCTATCTCCGAACTTGTATAATATCTGTCCGACTTCAAGTGTGAGATTGAAAGTTTTATTGCCCAAATCATAAGCCCTATAAAATTTAGTTCCCGCCGCAACATTCCCAATAAAGGGTATTGCTGAAGCGTAACTTAGTGTTGCATTCATACCGTCACCTTCAATAGTGTAAAGCACTCCGTTTGCGAGGTCAAAACACTCTCCTAAAAACGGAACTAATCCACATATGTCTAACGCAGTGTGAGTAACACCTATCATAATATTCCATTCGGCGCGTAAAAATAGAGTAGTTTTGTAGTATAAATTTGGTGACTGCCCTGAGTTTTCATCCATCCATTTCTGTTTCAAGACTGCATACTCCTGCTGGTGTCGTATGTGGTGTTGAAGTGGAAGTGTGGGGTCTAATATCATAGGAAACGTAGGGTCTAAGAAAGGACAACAAGCCTCTGCATTGATATGTATTTGGTCGGCTAATTCTATATCACTTTGTGAATAATCACTAAACAATAAATTATTCTGCCCAAGTTGAACTAAGACCTCAATAGCAGCCATAGATTCTGCATCAAAGTTTTTCTCCTGAGCGAAGGTCATGACTGAGCTTATGTAGGAAGAGTTATCAAATAACCATTGTAAGTCACTCTGATTGATACCGTTATTTTGAAGTGTCTGTAATGCAGTATGTTCCGCTGTACAACTATTATTTATCAAACAACAGTTCCATATGTTACCACTCGGTAGACAAAGTTCATAATTATCCAGTACACCGTCACAATTCAAATCCGCAGTAATGATGCAACCTGCACACGCAGGGTCGTCAGGTTGGTCAAAACAACCACCACAGCCCCCATAGCAGTCTGGGTCTGTTGTTTCATTAGAGTTGTCAGGTATATTGGGGTTTGTATCGTTGTTTCCTGATCCGCCAGTACTGGGTGCGGTGTCCGCATTAGGGTCGGGAACTCCACCACCACCGGTATTATCGTCATCACATTCCTCTACTGCTTGAAGTATCAGACTATATTGTCCGACACCTACAATTTCAAAACATTGATTCCCACTTAGTAGTGCAGTTGTAGAGATGTCGTCACCACTGTTGAAAACATCAAATAAATTGGATACTGAGCGTGTGAGGGCGGTATTATCAAAGGTTAAATCCGTTAAAATCCTGTCGTCATGTACGATGCGGAGGGCGATGGAGTCACTTTGTTGCCAGCCTACCAAGAGGTTGTGAGTAACATCAGTATTCAGGTCTTGAAGTGGAGCAATTGTGAGGTCTTTGTTAGCAGAAGTTTTAAGCGTGACGAGCTTGTCATAATTGGGTTGTCCCCAAAGTTCTTCAAAACGCTCCCCTGACCTTGATTCGAGTTGCGAACTGCTTTGCTCGTAAAACTTGTTCAGTGTCTCCACTGCGTTTTGTGAGCGTGCAATGAATTCACTTGGCGAAATGCTTTGTTCGGTTAGTGATGGTTCTAACTTTTCGTTTTCACAACTACTGATGAATAAACTCATCAGTAAGAGAACCGCGATAGCTAAAATGTTTGTTCTTTTCATAATTCTGAAATTTAAACGTTTTTGATTTATTATGTGCTATAACGTCCCGGCTAAACGCCGTGCGCCCGCATAGGGCGGATGGACGTTTTAGCCATTGTTCGCTTCTCGCCTTCTTTTTATTTAATTTTTTTTGCAATTCGTTTAATCAGAGGAATTATTTTTGCTTTATATTCATAATACTCCTTTTCAGATACTCCCCAAAAACCTAACTCTGGGTAGTTCGTATGGGATATTGAATTTTGGTTTCTTCTTTTAAAGAAGTCGCTTACGAATAATACATCCTTAACCTTAAATCCTTCGGCATTTAGTTTGTCTCTAATCGCTAATGAATTTTGTTCTTTTCGAGAAAAATAGGCAGCCTCGACAACATTTTGAAATTCATTCAACAAATGATTGAAAGCGACGTTGAAGAAACCAAGCCTTTCATTTAAGTGCCTCTGTTTCATTTGCTGCATTAAAGCTGTATTTTCATCTTTGTTCAAAAATCGAAAACGGTAAATTGGTTTAAATCTGCTCAATGGAGAGTTGGCATTTAACATCTTATGTACCAATTTTGCATACAGATTTCTTGGCTTCTCTTTCACAAATAGCGATAGAATTTTCTTGTAGTCAGACTTGAAATTATCAATCTCTAATTGGGTAATTATCTTAGCTTTTGGGTCTTTGAACAGCACAAACTCTAATTGAAGTATAAATCGCTCGATTAGCATTAATTTTTGATTAACATTTTGGCTGTTCTTGCATTCATCTTTCATTAAATTATGGAAATAAAGTCGAGATTCTTTTTGTATTGTCAGTAAATGCAAGAAAACTTTGAGCCTCACAAGTAAATAGTCAAACGAGTTATAAGTTAGAAAGAGTTTTTTATCCTTAATAGCATCTAAGGCTTTCTTCCCTTTGGAAAAATTTAATACTTGTGGATGAATTAAAATGTTATTCAAATAGTTTGAGTCCTTCTTATCGATTTCGATTTTTTGAAAATCACTTAATTGCCCTTTGATACCTTCTATAATTTCAATACATTCCTCAAAAATTTTTGGGGCACCTTTTCCTTCGATACTTTTTTCTTGGGCAATATCTTTAATCTGGATTTCAACAAATTCGACTTCATTTGGGCTTGGAGAATGTGATACTGCAAGAAAATCAAAATAACTATCCAAATCGTCAATCTTCGTTCTTTTTGACTTGGCACTACTCACACTTAAACTCAACTCGTTACTTAGAAAATCAGAAATGTCATTTTCAATGTTGTATAAATCATTTCTTGCTTGGCTCGGAGTAATTGTGTCATCTATTTCGTAAATGACATAAAAATCATCTACATACCTAATATATGAAACGTTGGGTCTTTGCAAATAATTATCGTGCAAATATTGGTCAAAAGGCGAAAAGTAAATTGAGCTTAAATAACTTGATACTAAATTTTGAGATGAAACAGGAATGCCTTGACTACCTTTCATCAGGTACTTCAATAAAAACTCAATTGAAGCAATTGCATTTTCATCATATCTAAGTGCCTTTTTCGTCACGTTAGTGGCATTCTTATGGATTGTGGATAATAGGATTTTATGATTAATTGTGTAGAAAAAAGACTTTATATCTACCGTCAGCACATATTTCACCTTGCCACTTTCTGGTTTCGTTAATTTTTCTTTGGCGGAGAGAAATTTTTGGTAATCATCATAATAGAAAATGGTAGATTTTTCTGCATTCTCGTAATTCAATTTTCCACCATAAAAAACTTGTCCTTTTGACTGCTTTAATATTGCATCAAAATCTATTTGGTATTGGCTCAATACTTCTTGAATATAAAGTCCAATAGCGTTAAATAAAATCAAAGATTCAAATGATAAAAACTGATAATTCCTGTTTTTATAAGCTGATTGAACCCCTAAAAAATCAACGACAAAAAATTTATCTTGGAAGTAATAAAAAACATCGTTTTTTATGTAGTTGTCATAAAATGCCTTTGGGTCGAAATTGTCAATCTTATTCTCCTCCCTATAAATTCTAAAATCAAGCGTGTTATATAATGGGCTTTTTTGCTCAATTTGCTTTTTGAGTAAATTAAACCCACCTTCAATGTGTCTTTCTTTCAAAAAATATCCAATCGTAAATTCTTTCTTCATTTAGTTGGTTTTTTCTTTTTTTGGTGGAAGCGAACGGCTCGGCTATGTGCCGTGGCGAGCTTTTGCTCGACATGGACATATAGCCATTGTTCGCTACAGCTTTCTTTTCTTTATTAATTTGTAATATTTCGTTCGTTTAAATTCTTTAATAATCTCTCGCTTTGTTTTTATTGGTTCGTTATTCTCTAATCGTTTCTGTTGTTCCTTTGTCCAACCATTATTCGTTATTCCAGAAGTTTCAAATTCTATCGGAATATCAAACAGGTTTCGATTGTATTTGTACCAGACATTTTTGATTGGCATTGCATTTTTTCGGAAGTCTCGAATTATTTTTCGTAATTCCTTTCTCGCTTTTTTTAAATTTCCCGTTCTCTTCAGATAATCATATAATCTTTCAGCAACGAGTTCCTGAATTTTAGTACTTTCTGGGTAATCTAATACCTTATTCGATATCGCTCCTCTAAAAAACACGAAAGCTTCTTTGTATTGTTTCTCCTCTGATTTGCAATCATAATTTATAAATCGCTGTATCAAAAAATTATACGGATAGTCCCAGAAAATCGGATTTTCAAACGAAGTTCCACAACCGCTACCAAGTAATTTTCCTTTGTAAATTGCTACTTCGGCATTTATATCATTTTTATATTTCAGATTAGTTCCACAATAATCCTCAGTTCTTTTTTCTTCAAATTGCTCGTACATCCTTTTTTTCAGGACTACTGCTTTTAAATCTCTGATACAATATGCACAATAAAGTTTTTCTGAAACTGATTTTTTGAATTCGCAAATTGAATCAGTTTTTATTGATAGCAATTTATCAAACCAAATTTTTTCGTTTAAATATTCACCTTTTTGGTGAAAATAGATTCCTTTGATGAAGAATTCAATTGGTTTTTCGTAAGCATTTTCTTCCTCGAATATTTTTGTCGCTAAATCATCTGTGAGTTCTACTTGCAAAAGTAAATTCGGGTCTTTTTCCAACTCATATATTTTTCCTTTATTCTCATAACTTAGTTTTTCCACTTTTATCTGTGAATTCATGACTCCCAATTTTAGGAATAAAACTAATGATATGAGAATTGCTTTTTTCATTTTTAGTTGTAGCGAACTTCAAAATACACGCAATATTGCGCTTTTACCCCCAAATATAGCAATATCACGCAATAAACATGCGTATATTTTCAATATCTCTAATAAAACGCCAAACGAATCAACAGAAAAGTATGTCCTTCAAAGTTATCAGTTGCTAAACAAATATATTAAATAATCTGGATTTTTACAATTTACTCCTCATCTTCAGGTCTGATAGAATCGGCAATGCAAATGTAGAGAAGGTGATTCGGTATTTTCGGGAGCAGGAGGGGAAGTGAGGAGTTTGGGTTTAACGTTCTCGCATCTACGTCCATAGTCAGCTTTTGCTGACTATGGACGTAGATGCAATGTTCGCTGCTGGCTTTCTTTTTCCCATTTATTCGTAAGTAGGATTATACAGTAAATCTTCTTTAGATTGATTTTGAATTTCTCTTTTTGTCAGATTTTGTAATTCTTCCAACCTTTTTTCTAAGGCAAAGTACAATCGCTTTTTCTCAAACGTTTCTTTCTTTTCTCTAATCTCTGCTATCTCCTCTAATACTCCGCTTATACTTTCCTCTGTAGAGGCTAATTTATCTTGTAAAATTCTTTTTTCAATATTTCCTTTCTCCTTTGCTACTTCTAATTGTTCAAGTATATTTCGAACTTTATCTTCTATGTTTTTATCTTCTCCTTTTAGTTTTGTAATTGACTTCTCTACTTGATTGAGCTTTTTGGCTATGATTTTAATTAAACTCCTTTGAATTTTCAAGGGCTCAATCTTTTCATTTTCGTCGTAAAAGTAAACTCCTTTTTCTTTCATAATTTTGAAGAAAAAGTTTTTGTCAAGTAGTGTGTCAGGTTTGCTGGAAATCCAATTCTTAAAAAGCACTTCATAAGCCAAAAGCCACTTTTCAGTATTTAGAAACGATGAATTTAGTGTGCTTTCAACAACATCTAAATTGATGTTCTTTATTTTTTTATTTGTTGATAATAAATCTAAAGCAATAATTGAAGACGTGACGCTTTGAGACAATAAAACTTTTTCAATCATCGCTTTTGGAGCATAAATTTTAAATTCTTTTAGCAACCATAATCCCCATGTCATTTCATAGTCATGCTTGTACTTGTAGTGCCTTTCGATAAGTTCTTGAACAAATGCCTTTATTTTATTCTTCGAAACTAATTTTTTATATGTTACCAAAATTTTTGCAACCTTATCTAACGTTGAAGTTTCAAGTAATCCTACCCTTAATAGTAAAGGCTCAAAGAAGTCCCAATTTTCTTTTTCAATTCTTACAAAGTTAAATTTGTTTAAAGCAAATTTTAATACGCTATCTTTAAGATTATCTCTTGCATGCTTAAACGATAAGGCAAAATAATTCCAAATATCTTCTCTTTGATATTCTATTGTCTGTCTAAAATAGAAACTCCTTAACTCTATTGACCAATCTTTTTCGTAGGATAAGAAAACTTTCCCTAAAGATGTCTTTTCTTGATTTATCTGAAGTTCAAAATCTGATAATTTTTTATCTAAAATATCTAAACAAATCCTTGCATCTAACTCGGACGTGAAGTAAAAATTGTAATCATCATAATAACGGAAACCTACCCACTTAATCTTTTTTCTATCAAGTTGAGTAGCAATATAATTATCTATGTGACATCCAATTATCTCAGATATTATTAATGACGTGTCAGGACCAATCGGAATGCCTTTAGTTTGTTTATTCTGGCAATTTACCATTAACGTATCTAAATCATCTCCGTATAAGTTTTCCCTTTTTCTTGGGTCTTTGTTGTCCAAAACCCAATTCCTTTTATAATTTGCCTTACTCCCTTCTGTTGCCCAAGGAATAGAATGAGTGTAAATTGATGGGTAAAATTTTGATATATCAGTTTTTAGTTGAACCGACTTGTCGAAAGAGTTTAATATTGACTTTTCTTTGAAAACACCATAATCGTCATGTCTAACTGCTCTTCTCCCTTGTTTTACTTCATCCTCCTCTTGAGGAATTGTTACCGACATTTTTGATTTTGCATATACACTTTTTATTTCATCTTTGAATTTTTCTATGCTAATTACTAACCTTCCCTGATGATGTGGATTAGGTATCTTAATTAGGTTTCGAGATAGTCCTGTTTTTGGGATGTTGTATTTGCAACAAGTAGAATAATATTTTCTGTTGTTAAACTCCTTTTTTTCTATCTGTCTGTTTTCTGCTTTCTCGTCATCAGTCAAATCCGTATTTGAATTTATTAACTGCAATCTTCTGCTCAGTTCTCCTGTATTTTGAGCATCGAAATCGTTAATTATTTCATCAAATTTTGATGAGTAATATTTAGTAGTAAAACACGGAGGTAGCTCTTTTGGAAAATATCCTCTTTCAATTAGTTTTATTCTGTTCATCATGGGTTCTTTTTCTTTTTCTGCTTGCAGCGAACGTCCCCGCATCCACGCAGTATGGGCGCATAGCCCATATTGCCGTTGGATGCATTGTTGTCGGTAGTTTTCTTTTTATTCGCAAAATGCTTTAATATTATCTAACCAATTTTTCATTTCGTCGTATCCATTCCTTGCACGAATTCTATCGACCGTCATTTTTTCAATTGCTTGGGTATTCAATAATTTCTTAACAGATGATTCTTTTTTCTTTTTCTTTCTATCATCTAAATCTTCCCAAACTAATCCTCCCACTTCATAGACACATTTAGCGACTTCTTTTGGAACATCCATTTCATCTGTAATTTCAGGAATAACAACAATTAAATCATTATCAGCATATGCCTCTTCGATAGCTTCTTTGACTAAGTAATTTTCTAATTCTGGTTTAGTTGTATTAAAGCCAATTTTTGTTTCATCAACATCATCATTTACTCTTTGAACGTAATTGATGTATTCTGCAATATCTGAATCATAAATGTGAACTTCTGGCTTTCCTAAACCTGATAAATATTTATTGTCTATGTAAAATTTTAATGCAGAACCTCCCGAAATTACGTACGCAATATCTTTTGAATCACCTAAGGACAGAATTGAATTATCGTCTTCATTCAAGATGCTACTGTATCTTTGAAAGGCATTAACATCGTGGTTACCTTCAACAAAAAATATGACTTTTACTTTATCTTTTGGATTGGGTAGGACTCCGAGGGTATCAATAATCTGCGTTAAAATACCTTCATCGGTTTCTTTAGTATCTCGATTAAAAGGATATGTTATCTGCGGTTTATTCGCTACACATCTTGAAACATACATTAATGATTCAATAGGAATCTCACGAACTAAATTTGCGCTATGTGTTGTAAACAAAACTTGAACATTATCATTTGAACTTAAATCAATAAGTGAATTTATTAATATTTCTTGATGATTCGGATGTTGAGCAGTTTCGGGTTCTTCTATTGCATAAATAATTGATGGGGATTTCTTTTCAAGTTTTCTTTTCTCTGCTTGGGCTTGAAAAAAACTTAAAAGAACTAATCTCTTGACCCCACTTCCTCGTTTATTCAAAGGAACGTTTTCATCAGATAGCAGAGTCAAATCAAAAATTTTACTCCAACTTGGTAATTTACTGAAGTCTGATTTCATCTTTTCTGCCATTTTTGCATCAATTTCTTTTAGTTTCTCTAAAGTTTTATCTGCAACTTTGGTAGACTCTATTTTAATAGCAGCTTCGACTTCTTTTAATTTTTTCGCTATTTCAGGAATAGCCAAAGTTTCCTTAATTGCTTGTTTCATTGGGTCTTGAACATCTTTATCCTTATCATCAATTGTTTTGTCAACCTTGAAAAGTGAGAAAATTGGTAGATGTTTTTTTAAACTTGCTGCAATTGCTTTTATATTATTCTCTTTGTCTATTGTCCCGTCAATCTTAATTTCAATTTCTTCTGTATCAAATGGAATTGCATTTCTTATTGCTTTTCTAAGTGGCGGGTTCTTTGCCCTATTCACACCAGTTAAATCAATTCCAGCTGTATCGTCAGCTAACTGTTTTAGCAAGGTGTTTTTAAGACTTAAGATTCCAAGTAGATTTTCATGAGTCGGATGATTCGCAATTAAGAAAGATGATTTAGATGTTGATGCACCAAATTTCCAGATTCTTTTTATTTCTAATTGCCCATTAGAATTGAGAATGTATTCATCTTGAGCTGTTGTTTCAACAGAACTATCTAAAACAATTGTTGCGGGAATGTTATCAAAAGCACACGTTATTTCAACAGTATCAATAGCATTCTTAGAACATAAATCGCCTTTATCAATAGCATCGTTAAAAAAGGCATTTAGTGCTTCAATTATTGTAGATTTCCCAACATCGTTTTGTCCAATTATGCAGGTTAAGTCTTCAAGAGAAAATTCTTTTTCATTTTCATAACATCGAAAGTTTTTGATTTTGAGAGAGGCTAATTTCATGTTTTGTTGTTTTGTTTTTTTCTTTTTAATTACCGACAACGGTTTGGCTAAACGCAGTATGGGCGCATAGCCCATATTGCCGTTTTAGCCTTTGTTGGGCACAGTTTTCTATTTTATTAATTCATTTTTTACAAACTCTGATATTATCTTATTTCTCTTGTCAATAAAAGCTTTGACCTCACTTATTGAAGTCCAATCCACTTTATCTTTATCTATTTGATTTTGAGACATGACAGGAGCTTGATTATACTGAATTATTTTATCGTCAACATTTTTGTTTCCTTTTCTTGAATTAGAAGATTTACTATCTATCACGAGGTTACCAATAGAATGGAGATAGTTCTCTTTAAAATCTTCATCAAATACTAATTCTTTACTTTTTTGGGATGTAATATGCTCTATACTAAATTTCTTCCTTTCGTCTGTTTCAAAATAATTCTCAATTGTCAATAAAGAAAACCCACTCTTTTCTCTCAATGAGTTTTCATATTTAAAGAGAAGAAACTTTACCATGTTCTTATTTACGGAATTGTAAAAATTTCTATAATTCAGAACAGTATCAAATCTATTATTCATGTTCCACCAATTCCACTTTATCGGATTATGAAATACTTCAAACATATTTTCATTCTTCCTGATACTATTATAAAATTTCTCATTTCTGTTTTGAAGTCCAATCATAGTCGCTTTAAAAGTGAATTTTGATAAAGACAATGCAAATTCATCAAACCTACTTTTTTCTTCGTTGTAAATCTTCATAAGAAATGGATAAAAAGGATTTATCCGTCCAATCATCTTAATATCATTTAGGTTTTCACTTGAAATAGAATTTGTTAATATGTTCTTGAAAATATCAAAACTCTTTTTTAGTCTTCTTACATACCCAAGAATTTCCTTTTTGATTTCGTCGTCCGAAATATTTGTGTTAAATAAATTATTTATTTTATCCTTGATGTATTTTGCAGGGTCGGAATAGTCTTCGGACTTTGTTTTTTCAAATGCAATGTTGTGATATCTAAGCACATCATTTTCATTGATTGAATGCTGTTCCAACAATCTATATATCGAAGAGAAATTTCCCTGAATATCATTTATAGGCTGTTCAAATTCTTTTAATTTAAGTGAACTAATCTTATACATTAGAAAACTTTTGATGCTCTCTAATCTTGTCAGTCTTCTTCCTCTATCGTTAATTAATTCAAAAATTTGAGTAGCATCAGATATTTTATTTACCACATAAATAATCACATCTGCATTTGTCAGAACATTAAATATCTTTTCTAATTTTTCTTTACTTAGTTTTGGAATTTCTTCTCTAAAGTATTTTTGAGCTTCAAAAAGTCTTCTTTGAGATGGGGTTTCTAAGTTTTCAATATCTCCTTCGTCAATTATTGAGTTGTGGAAAAATGAATTATCATCATTTTCTAATTCTAATTTGTAAACATCGTCTCTGTCTTTGATGTACCTCTCTATCGTTTTTTGTGAAACTTTACTTGACGATTTTTTAATCAATTCATTTATCAGTTCTTTCTGAAATATTATCGTCGTAGTTAACCTCTGTTGCCCGTCAACCACATCAATCAATTCGTATTCTCCTCTATTCTCTTTTTGATGAAAAAGAAAGGTTCCCAAGAAATAATTTTTTTCACCTCTATGATTTACTAAATCGTTTAGGTATTCAGATAAATTTCTTTCCGTCCAAGTATATGTTCTCTGATATTTTGGAATATTGAATATTCTGTCAGCATTAAAAAGTCCGTTTATTGATGTATTTCCTGATTGCATTGATTTTCATTTTTCTAATTGTGCCCAACGGTTCGCATAGCCGCAGGTGGGGCGTTTAGCCCCACTTGGCGTGCTATGCTGTGTTACCTATCGTCTCCTTTTGGTGCGTCCTACTTGGTGAGTAAGATTCGCTAATTTTTGACTACCTTCTTAAATCTTGCACCTTTATTTGTCTCTAATTTCAAGTAGTAAATTCCTTTTGGTATATCACTGATATTTAAGGTATTGCTAAAGGTTAAAGATTCTTTAACAATTCGTCCTTGATTATCATAAACTTGGATTTTATCGACTTGAATTTGTTGTGGAATGTCAATGTATATATAAGTATCCACAGGATTTGGATATGTATCAAAATTCCAGTCTTCTACTTTTGAGGGAGTTGTACTGACTGTACCACCTCGTAGGACAACATTATCGACCCAGAATATTGTCCCAACTTGAGCAAATTCGTATGCTGGCTCATATTCCCATCTTCCCAAGTCTCCTAAAGTCTTACTAGTAATAAAAAGAATATGGATGAAAGACGGTGTATCATCCTTTAAATACTCAATAGGTAATGTTAGCTCTGTATATTCAGTAGTCTCTTCATGTATATAGTCCGAAGTTATCGCTATGGTATCAACAGTATGTGTGTCAATATCGTAATTGAATAGTAACAAGTAAACCGCTGCACTGTCTGTACCCTCTTGATGAAATTTATAATGGAATGACAATTCTTCTGGTCTTTCTGAATACTCTACTGACCACCCAAGTGGTTGGGTTGCTAAAGGATTTTCAGTATCAGTTGTCCTTGCTCTACCTGTCCTCAATCTGAGCCCTGACGAACTAGAACATACTTGCGATTCCATTTTTATAGCCCAGCTCCCATGAAAACTATCGTCAGTTTTTTCTGTGACTTCATTATAGGGTCCACAGGGAGTATTAAATATGCCCCAAAACCAACTACGACACAGAGGGAAGGAGAATGGGTCATACCCCCAATCTTCAAAACTGCCATTTAGAGAGTCCTGCCCCATCAATGGAAAAGACACTGCACTTAAAAATATGAATATAATATATTTCATAACAGATGTTTTTTAATCTATGATAAGCCCTTTTTGGTCAACTATCTGACCATCAACGACCAAGAGTATTCCATATACTCCTGTTTGGTATTGCGAGACGTTCAAGTTATAAGTAGTTTGAATAATATCTAAAGGAAAGATGTCAGTAGAGGTACTAAAAGGCATACTCACCATGAGATAGGCAGAGTTAACTTGTTGTGCATCATACTCAATAATTGAGATATTGGACGCAGGGTTAGGTGTAATGCTAATGATTTCAGCAGGCTTTACACGAACTTCTATCTCGTCATAATCCTTGAAACCGTCGGATGTAGCAATGACTTCAAGTTTGTATTTTCTGGTAGAATCTGTGGGAACGGAAATATCTCTACCCGTTTGGATAAGCGTACCATCGGGTCCATACCAGTTGTATATGGCATCTTCGTATATGCTAGAGGCATTTAGTTCTATGTTGGAATTGGGTGAAATCTGTATGTCGCCTCCTGCATTGGCACTGAAGGTTGGTCTTGTGGGAAGTTTGATGTGATAAGTCTCACCACCTACTACCTCGCCTGTTGAACTAATAGATTGTTTGACATGATATTTGAATTCTTTTTTTGAAGATAATCGCTTAGTGAGGAAGCTAAAACTTACATTCATCAATCCTCGTTCGTGCGGGTCAAATTTCAGGTTTTTGAGTTTTGCATTTTTTCCTTTTATGATGACTTGTCGGCGGTGCTGTTTTGATATTTGGATATTTTCTTTTTGTTTGCCGCCCGCAAGCCATTTGTTCCATGTAGTCTCGTCAAAAGAAACAGTAATCTCTGCTTCGTCAAACACAGAATTGCCCGAGTAGGATTTTGGCGGACCAAATGCGATGTCGAAAGTATTAACTTCATCAGTCGCATTACCAATATGTACGGTTGCTCCGACGAGTTGGTCATCTTCCCAATTGCCGCCAACAACCCCGCCTTGCTGCATTTCGAGAACACTTATATTTTTCCAAGCAATATTATTGTTTTCACGTACATTCGGACCGAGATTCCAAGGGATACTGACAGTTTCATTTGTCATTGGGTCACTTGGGGTAACTATTCTTGAAAGCAAACAGAAATGGTGTTGCGCTTCTTCATTGATATGAGCATAATCAGCAGGGTTAGGAATGTTTTGCCAATGAAAGAATGCAATTTTCTCCTCACCGGGCATTATTGGGGTGTCCAATACCACAGTACCAATTAAATCTCCCATCAACGGGTTGATAATAGTGCCGTTCCAGTAATCTGGCCATGTAAGTGCTGTTGATGCTTTAGCCCAGTACAAACGGACTTCTTCGTTACCCGACGTCGAGGAACACCCTTTGTTTCTGACTTTTACATAAACAAAGTTTTCCATACCATATTGTGGGTTTTCATGCTCTTGATTCGTTGTTCCATCCGGTATGAATACTCTAACCCAAATATCATCACTTTCCCATAGATTTTCTGCGACTTCGTCAGGCTCTATACCCAAATCTTCCGGCACGTCCTTTGTAAAAATATCCAATCCATCAATGTACATATCTTGTGCATTTTTGACGGATGTATGTGCGTTTAATCTACCATATCCTAATTCTCGTGAAAACCCCTGCATTTCAATATCCCATTCCACATCGTTATCATTAGTAGGCCAGTTGTAATTATATCCTCCTACTTTATCGGTACTAACCCTCAATATTTCTCTAATTTGTTTGGGGGTCAAGCATGGGTTGACAGAAAGCATCAAGGCAATAACTCCGGCTACTTGCGGTGCTGTAGCCGACGTACCTCCAAATCTACCTGTGTAGGCAGAATTTTCCATGGGTAATGTCTCTCCCATCATAGGTAGAGGAGTCATAGTTTGGTCTTGGAATGGGTAAGGATTATAGCCTCCATCATTAACATCAGTAGTCCAGACATTCTCGGCTTCACCGCTAATATTGTCATTTTGTGCTGTGTGTGATGGGGCTACAATATCAATAAAGGCAGTACTACTTCCATTCGGACTATAGTTAGCTTGTAAATCATCTCTATCAGACGCACCGACGCAAATAACATTTGAGAAAAATCTATTCATTCTGGCAGGGTAAGCTATTGTACCACTACCTTCAGGATGGTCAGCTGAATTTCCTGCTGCAAAAACTACTGTGACGCCATTATCCATGGCATATTGTAAAGCATCATTAATACAGGTTGTAATCATAGGAGTTACTCCAAGCGTTATTCCCCAGCTACAATTTATAACTTGAGATCCTTCTGTAACAGCAAATTCTATGGCTTCAGCATATGAACAATAATCTGCCGATTCGGTAAAATTAACTCTCACAGGCATTATTGTACAACTAGGAGCGACTCCTACAACTCCCTCATTATTATTCATTTCTGCTGCTATAATTCCCGCAACAGCAGTTCCATGTCTATCCCCACTTTCTGGAGAAGGATCGTCATCTGTACTATTAGGCCAATTAAAAAAGTCACTATCATCACGAATAAGTAATCTTGAATTTGGAATATCTGGATGATTACTTGGTACGCCGTCATCTATTACAGCTACGATGATATTATTGCCCGTTGTAATACTCCATGCTTCAGGTGCATCAATATCTGCATCATCAGTTCCTTGTTTACCTTCGTTTAATATTTGTTCTGTGTTATGTAAGTAAAATTGCTGGTCAGAATATGTGTCATTAGATATTTGATTCAGTCTAACTTCTACAAGAAAACTTGGGTGACAATATTCAACGCTTCCTGTTTCATATACCATTTGTGAGAGTGGTATAGGGTTATTTGTTTTGTATGTAGAGAAAAGAAGGCTTGTACGCTCCGGGATTAACCCAAATTGGTTTATGAGATTATTTTTTTCGCTTTCAGTGATTTCATCTTTCCATCTTAATACGATGGCATTTCGCATATGTATCGGCTCTGTTTCACCTTCTGTAGCGTACAGTTGATTGACGTTGTAAATGCCTTGTCCTGCGTTTTGTATTTGGAGTAAGTCACCTTCTACTTCGTAGATTTTTTTGGACACTTTGGTGTGTGTAAGGTTGTTGTTTTCAAGGATTGTTTTGTCTTCATTGTCTGTAAATTCGACTAGAAATTTGTTGGCTATCGGCTCAAGATAGACCTTTTCGTCTCTGTTGTAAATGAACACATTATTTTGCGATTGAGCTGATAAATAGATTGAAAGAAGAACGACCGTTAAAAGTAATTTTTTCATAGTTGTACGATTTTAAGTTGTGAAAAAATGGTTTTTTTTGATGGTGGGTAACGGTCTGTGCATGCGTCAGGTGTTTGGCGGCGAGTTGGCTTTTGTGTTTGCCGAACTGCCAACACTTGCCGTCATGCACTATGTTTTACGCATTTCCTTAGCCATGCATGCGAGTAGCGCAATGGCAGTGACGTTTAGGAACCTTGCGCATAACGTCTCGCATAGCCGCAGTAGCCAGCTTTTGCTGGCTATTGACGGCTATGCTTTGTTGTGTCCAGTTTTTCTTCTATTTCTTTAATAATATCTTCTATTATTGTAATCAACCTTTGAGTATCTTTTTCAATCTCTTTATTATCATCATCAAAAAATCCATGAACTATTTCATTTCTTTTTTTAGATATTTTATTTAGTTGGTTATAATTCATCTTTCCAATTATCCCAAAAGAGTAGAGCTGCTTTATTAAGGCATTTGGAGCTAATTCTGGTTCTGATTTAGGTTGTTCAAGCTTTAACAAATGTCTTGTAGCTGCTTCAAATGTTGCCCAACTAATAATAAATGCAGCATCTCTTTGATTATCAGACTTTAAATCATAAATGCTTTCTAATCTCTTTTGTATTGAAGCTAATGATGGAATTTTATGCTCAATTCTTCGCTTCTTAGGATTCGTTAATATCAATTCAAATTTCCACCCTTCATGTTGATTAATCTTATCAGCAAGTTCAATCATGTATTCTGATTTATTAATCGAAACACTTGATTTCACCTCAATGATGATTTTTTCATCTCCTTTAAAAGCAAAAATATCAGGCCTGTATCCTTTAAGGAAATCAGGGAAATTATCTGGATGAGGTTCTAAAATAACTTCATACCCTTTCGCCATATATTCTTTGGCTATCTCCTTTATTCTCCTTGATTCAAGAATTCTATATTGTGAATTTTCCATTAATCTAAATCTTGATTTGGTTGATGTTGAACAACCTTGATGTGTAAAAATTCATTGCCGTTGACAAAACCTTCTACAACAACAGATGATGCATTTCTTAATTTATAAGCTCCATTTATATCTCTTTTCCTACTACCAGTATCTACAACTTGTTCATCATCAATGTAGATGATTCCAACTAATGCATCTTGTATAGGTTTAATGATATTATCGACATCAGGACTACTTCCCTCGTAGTAATATGTTATTCTTAGTTCCACTTCATCAGGAAGAGGAATTGGGTTAGCAGGAAGTCTTAATCTTGCAGCATTTGCCACATCGGCTTTCCATTGTCTCAATCTTGCTCTTCTTCTTGTTTGAAGAGAGACAGGAGGACCTTCTATTATAAATTCGAATGGCAACATTTATTTATTGATGTTTTCGTTTTTCGTTTTTTAATTGGACACAACGGTCCGCATAGCCGCAGGTGGGGTGTTTAGCCCCACTTGGCGTGCTATGCTGTGTTGGCAGAAGTTATCATT
>ENA-ORXR01002377-ORXR01002377.1-marine-metagenome-genome-assembly--contig:-NODE-2377-length-18071-cov-9.004891_pt1 | contig 18071 bp, 8 predicted proteins | sample MGYA00237866_ERZ511479 | MGnify/ENA metagenome assembly ERZ511479 | reverse complement strand
CTGTACCATTAGATACGACTCCACAGTTATCCGTAGCAGTAGGGTCGTAATTAACGACCGCACCACATTCGCCAGCATCGGCACTGACTGTAATATCCGCAGGGCAATTGACCACTGGTGGCTCGTCGTCTGTCACCGTCACATCAAAATTACAGGTAGATGTTATACCAAAGACATCAGTGGCAGTAGCAACAACAACAGTTGTTCCTAACGGAAACTGACCGTCAGGCGGACAAGGACCGGGTGTATCACTTCCCGGAAGTACACATTGGTACGCGATATTATCTATACCACAATTATCCGAAGCGGGTACATCAGGTTCAAACAATGCTGAACATAAACCTGGATCGGTAGTGAGTGTTGCCTCCGTAGGACAATTAATGACGGGTGCCTCACCGTCAAACACTGATACATCCACCGTACAACTCTGTACGTTACCATTCGCATCGGTAGCAACAATCTCTACGGGCACGGTTTCTCCCGCTTGAACAGTTACAGGCATAATATCATCAAAAACAACTCCGCAAGAATCAATGAAAAATGGAATATCAACTTCTACTGTTGCTTCACAAAGTCCCGGCTCGGTACGTACTATTGTATCTCTACAAAATAAGGTCGGCGGATCAAAATCTGTGAAGATAATTGTAGCAGATGCCTCACAAGAAATAGGTTCACCATTTAGGTCAGGACCTGTTACTGATAGGAAGTAATAACCTACTGGTAAACCTGTGTATGACACTTCCATTTGAGGAGGATTAGGAATTACTGGCAAGTTCAATACTTGATCTTGTTGAATAATCGCAGGTAGCGGAAGTGGATTCATAATGCTGAAGGCATCTTCAGCATACGTCCATGTAAACGTATAATCACCTTCTAATGCCGTTGAAATTTCAACCACAATAGTTCCCGTAGGTTCATCAAAACAAAGGACATCAAGGTGATTAAGACTTAAACTACAACCAGCCAATGAAGAGGCAACGGAGGCACTCTCTGCGTCAGGCGATGGATTGTTTGATGCTGATTGAGCTGACACTAAGGTCGTCAAAAATAGCATTGTGAGTATACCAAAACATTGTTTGAGCATGTTTTGGGACTGAAGTGGCACATGCAACTTCGTCCTCATTCGGTTTAAATAAAATGTATAATTTCCCATAGAAAAAGGTACATTTGGAATTACGAAATGAAAGAATTTTGTAATAAAATGAATGTAATATAGATATTTAAGCGGTGAAAATAGGTAAAAAAAAATTGTTTTTATAGCATACCAATCAGAATATCCAATTTTCAATAAAAAAATGTGACATGTCACTGATTTTCATCTGTAGTACTAATATAATCTTACCAAAAATTCAACACTGAATAACACACAAAAAAAAGAATAGGCTGCAATATTGCAATTTTTTTCATAAATGTCAACAATATTCGTAGTTAAATTCTACATGAAAAAAAACAGTGGCAATAAAATATATTTACCTTACTTTCACATAAAGAAAAAAACTCACTTGTATGGAACTGTTTATGAAATTCTAAGTAAATTTATTTGAGCAAATTTATTTTTCATCTTGGTTAATTCTGTTAATAACTTATTTTTTACATTAAAACAATACTCTGTGTATTAAAGTAATACTTCTTCGTTTTCTCCATAATTGAACCTACAAAAAACATAAAATCACCTACAAAAAGTCGCATAATTACCCCTCAATTGAATTTTCTTTGTAAATTTTATGTCAAATAAAAAGTTTGTTTTAGGCAATTTTGTGACATTAAAAAAATCATTTTTAGTGACCATATTCAATAAAGCAATCAACCATTTGTGCTGTTTTTTTATCTTTAATTCATTAGCTGATTATAGCTACGAATACCTGTCACATAACCACCTTGTTTCATCTAAAAGTCGCTGAAAATCAACATTTTTTAAACAGAAAAGAGAATAATAGTTATTTCCGACATGTCAAGTCAACAAAGCCCATTAAACACTTCTTGCTCATTTTCACATGCTCAGGCTCACACTTCAATTAGTGCCTAATTTGTATAGCAATTTTATGGAAATCAGTGTAAGATTTTATTCTACGTTGTCTATTATAGATTGTGTGGTAAGCAAAATATACTTACTTTTGTACGGAACTATGAACTACCTACCACTATTAAAATCAAATTTAATCAAGTTTCAAAAATAGTTCTCTACCAAGGTTAACCTAAATTGGTAGAACCAAAACCTAATTATCATTATGAAAAAATGTTTATGCATCGTTACATTAGTAACGCTCATGCTACCCCTGTGTATAAGTCTAAGTCTCTCTAATCCAAACACCTTTTTCACACCTCCACCATGTGCCTCAACTTGTGCAAACCTCTCTCCATCAACGGACTGCGGGAATGTAATTTATGAGATTGATGATTTCCCCGGTACTAGTACTAATTCTACCACAGCAGGAAACGCCTCAGGCTTAGGCTGTCAATATTTCGGCTATGCTTCTCCTGTCCAACTTGGTTCCGGTACTGGTTCATCTTATACCTTATGTACAGAATATACTGCATCTTCTATCGAATCCTCCTATATAGTTTATCTCAATGCAGGCAATTTTAACTGCATACAACGGTCTGTTGCGGTATATGATGCTGGTACTTGCTCTCCAGCAGCAGGAGTATCCATTACCCAGCCCGTTGCAACACTACCCGGAATTGCTACGAATTTAGTACCTGGTAATGATTATGTAGTCTGTCACACATATACAGAAAGTGGATGCGGAGGCGGTTCTGCTTCAAATATTTATGAAGTCTGTATGAGTATTGTAGAGGCTTCATATTGTTCCTCATCCCCCGACCCGAGAGCATTGACGGAAGCCTGTTCGAATGAAAGCTTTCAAATCCCCCTTGACAACCTTTGTGCTACCGACCCCGATTTTAACGATTTTGCAGGAGGTTTATCGGGATTTGCCGTTTTTTATTACGTTGACCAACAGGGTCGATATACCAATTTTCCGCAAAATATGACGGCATTTAATCTCCAGGGCAATCCGAATATCCGCTTTTATGATGAGTCAAACGTTTCCAGTGGTGGCGGTTGCTCTCCTATCAGTATGAATAGCATAATCAACACAGATTGTGCTCCTATTGATATTCCAGTAGGTATCGTGGGTATAGATGTAAATAGCATCGGTACCGCCTTTCTTAATATTATATCCGACTGCAAAGTTGTAAATGCGAACGTCAGAATACACCCACAACTTACATCGCAAGTTACTGGTAGTACCGTTCAATTACTCTCTCCTAATGGTGCAGTTTGCGAAACTTATTCCACCTCTGGTGGCAATGGTGGCAATACAGTCACTCTTACTCCTACATCTGCGAGTGGTATAGTATCTATTGGTGGTTTTCAGCTTACTGTAAATGGTACTTTTGGAAACATAGGCACACTACCAACCCCTCCGGGAAGAACTCCAGCAACAAATACAGGCGGTGGTGGTACTAATGCCCCCTGTGTAACTGCAGGTACTGCGGGTAATCGCAATTATGACGACAACACTGGGTTTAATAGCATTCCTCATACCATTGAGGTCAATAATGATGGCGATTATGTGATTACTTATGAAGAGCAATCCATTTCGAATCTCCCAGTAGTTTATCCTAATCCTGCTCAAAATCAATTATTCTTTAATGTAGGGCAAAACAAGCCATACACAGTTGATATATATGACACTTTCGGTAAGCAGGTATTTCGCGGACAAACGATAGATGGTCAGCCCTTGGACATTGCTCATCTACCCTCTGGTTTATATACCTATGCTCTAAACAATGAGGAACAAACACTCCTTAAACACGGTAAGTGGGTCAAGCAATAAGTCGAAAGGTTTTAAAATAAAAAAAGTCGCGCCATATATGCTTTGCATATATGGCGCGACTTTTTTTGTGAAAATTTGTTTAAGTAAGGAGAAATAAATAACTCAGACCAAGCTACTGTATCTTTTTCCGTTATGCTTCATCATTTTCTCGTTACGTAGCCCAGCTATGCGCCTCAAAAATGATTTTGCTTGACGAAAAAATATTTCGCATCTTGGTCTAATTTATTTATTTCTCTTTACTAACTTCCTATTTATCAGTTATTTTTACGTGCAAAAAACAAAACCTGCCTCAAAAGAGACAGGTCTGCCTTGCGTGTTGTTTATAACCAAATGTAAATAGCTTTGCTATTTCTACTTCATAGTTGTTTTTAAGTTTCAAAAGGTTGCAAAGCATTCGAATTATTTTTATTCATCAAGTGTTTTTATATAACCTTATTCAGGACGAGACAAATGGGTAAAACAAAAGCGGATATTTTCTGTATAGAAAATATCCGCTTTTTATCTTTTCAGTAAAAGAATTACTCTACCGAATCAGCCATTTGCTGCTCCTCGTGTTCGCGTTTAGCAGCCTCTCTGCGCTTGTAATCTTCATCTTCAACTACTATCAAGTCATTGTATATTCTCATACCCGTACCGGCTGGAATTCGCTTACCTACGATAACGTTTTCTTTCAAACCAAGTAAGTAATCACGACGCGCTCCTATCGAAGCCTGGCTCAGTACTTTGGTCGTCTCTTGAAACGATGCCGCCGAAATCCAACTGCTTGTACCTAATGACGCTCTCGTAATACCTTGTAACAAAGTACTGGACGTTGCAGGTACTGCATCTCGCTGTTGTATCAATTTTTTATCTGAACGACGGAGTAAAGAGTTTTCTTCACGCAATTGGCGAAGTGTAACTATTTGTCCGGGTTTCAAATTAGTTGATTCTCCAGCATCTGTAACAACTTTTTTGTCATATATCCAGTCGTTTTGTTCTAAGAAATCAAATTTATCGACCGGTTCTTTTTCAAGGAATGTCGTATCACCTGCATCTTCAATGACTACACGTTTCATCATCTGACGTACAATGACTTCGATGTGTTTATCATTGATATTCACACCTTGCATACGGTAAACCTCTTGTACACCGTTGACCAAGTATGATTGTACGGCGAAAGGTCCTTTGATATTCAAAATATCGCGAGGCGCAGTAGCTCCGTCGGATAGTTGGAAACCAGCGCGCACAAAGTCACCATCTTGTACAAGGATGTGCTTCGACAATCCAATAAGGTATTTGCGACGTTGTCCGGTTTTTTCGTCTGTTACGATACATTCTCTATTACCGCGCTTGATTTTACCGAAGGATACGATACCATCAATCTCCGAAACTACTGCCGGATTCGACGGATTACGTGCTTCAAATAACTCGGTTACACGTGGCAGACCACCCGTAATATCTTGGATTTTACCGAGTGCGCGGGGTATCTTCGCAATCGTTTGACCTTCTATGACGGTTTGGTTTTCATCTACACTTAAGTAAGAGCCTACCGGAAGGTTATAGACTTTGAGGTCTTCACCGTTCTTTTTATCGGTGATTTTGACCACCGGTATTTTCTTTTTATCTTTTGTTTCAATAATTACTTTCTCACGATAGCCTGTTTGTTCATCGACCTCTTCACGATAAGTAACCCCTTCTTCGATAAATTCATATTTGACAACTCCTCCAAACTCGGATAAGATAACCGAGTTGTAGGGATCCCATTCACATATAATGTCGCCTTTTTTGATTTTATCGCCTTCTTTGATATGAAGCGTTGCACCGTAAGGAACGTGATTGGAAATAAGCTGACGCTTCGTTTTCGGTTCAATTATTCTTACTTCCGCAGAACGTGCCAACACTACGTCTTCTTCACCATCATCCCCTTTAAAGGTAATTGTACGCATACTATCAAATTCGACGATACCGTCAAATTTCGCATCTAATTGTGATTCAGTAGTCGCAGAACTCGCAATACCACCAACGTGGAAGGTACGAAGTGTCAACTGTGTACCCGGCTCACCAATAGATTGTGCAGCAATGATACCGACAGCATCTCCCATTTCGGCAACACGTCCCGTAGCAAGGTTTTTACCATAACAGAGACGGCATACACCACGACGAGTTTCGCAAGTAAGTACCGAACGGATTTCGATGGACTCTATACCCGCTTCGTCTATCTCTAAGGCTTGTTTTTCGTTAAATATCGTACCTGCTTCGACGATTAATTCTTTGGTTCCAGGATGATAAACATCATGCAGACTTGAACGTCCTTCGATACGTTCACTCAATGGTTGAATGATTTTATCGTTGTCTTTCAACGGTTCAATTGTGATACCGCGAAGCGTATTACAGTCATGTTCGCGAATGACGACATCTTGCGCCACATCTACCAAACGACGAGTCAAATAACCCGCATCGGCAGTTTTGAGTGCTGTATCGGCAAGACCTTTACGCGCACCGTGTGTGGAGATAAAGTACTCAAGTACTGATAGACCATCCAAGAAGTTGGCAAGAATCGGGTTTTCGATAATCGCTCCTCCTGTATCACCTGATTTTCTTGGTTTTGCCATCAATCCACGCATTCCGCACAACTGTTTGATTTGTTGCTTAGAACCACGCGCACCCGAATCTAACATCATAAATACCGAGTTGAAACCTTGCTTGTGTTCTGCAAGTTCTTTCATCAAATTCTCGGTGATGCGATTATCGGCATAAGTCCATTTATCAATAATCTGATTGTATCGCTCATTATTAGTAATGAGTCCCATGTTGTAATTTTCCCATACTTCATCGACTTCTTCTCGAGCGGTTTTGAGTGCTTCTGCTTTGAGTGTCGGTGTAATAAGGTCAGGCAAGTTAAAAGACAAACCGCCTTTGTATGCCCATAGGAAACCCATTTCTTTAATGGAATCTAATAAATCTGCCGTTGTTTTGAAATTGGTACGTTTTAATATTTTGCCAATAACTTTTCTCAAGTCTTTTTTACCTAATTGCTCATTGACGAAAGGAATATTATCCGGTACGCTCTGATTGAAGATGACACGTCCTACGGTCGTCTCAATGAGTTTTGTGACGATACTTCCGTTTTCCTCATCCTCTACATTCGCTCTTACATGTATCCATGCGTGCATATCAATTACACCTTCATTGTAGGCAATGATAACTTCTTCGGGCGAGTAAAACTTACGCCCCTCCCCTCTTACTACAACATCGCCTTGTGAGCGTTTTCCTTTGGTAATATAATATAGACCAAGCACCATATCCTGCGAAGGTAGGGTAATCGGCGAACCATCTTGTGGGTTGAGCATGTTGTGTGCCGAAAGCATCAAAACTTGTGCTTCCAAAATGGCTGCATTGCTCAAAGGTACGTGTACCGCCATTTGGTCACCATCAAAATCGGCGTTGAATGCCGAACATACGAGCGGGTGCAATTGAATGGCTTTACCTTCAATCAATTTGGGCTGAAATGCCTGAATAGAAAGGCGGTGAAGCGTTGGCGCACGATTGAGGAGTACGGGGTGTCCTTTGAGTGTATTTTCTAAAATATCCCATATCACGGGGTCTTTTCTATCGACCAATTTTTTGGCAGATTTGACCGTTTTGACGACTCCACGCTCGATTAATTTTCTTATTACGAATGGCTTAAACAGCTCTGCTGCCATTCCTTTCGGAATACCACATTCGTGTAATTTCAAAGTAGGACCAACAACGATAACGGAACGTCCTGAATAATCGACACGTTTACCGAGTAGATTTTGACGGAAACGTCCTTGTTTTCCTTTTAATATATCACTCAATGATTTGAGCGCACGTCCACCTTCTGCTTTTACTGCATTGGATTTACGCGAATTGTCAAATAATGAATCGACTGCCTCTTGAAGCATCCGCTTTTCGTTACGCAAGATAACTTCTGGTGCTTTGATTTCGAGAAGACGTTTGAGGCGATTGTTACGGATGATAACACGACGATATAAGTCATTCAAATCCGAACTGGCAAAACGTCCACCATCCAAAGGTACAAGTGGGCGCAATTCGGGTGGTACTACTGGCAAGTACTGAATAACAACCCATTCTGGCTTGTTTTCAATACGAGTTTGTCCATTACGCAAAGCTTCTACTACGCGAAGGCGTTTGAGGGCTTCCGATTTACGCTGTTGCGAAGTTTCGGTAGCCGCCTGATTACGTAGTGCATAAGATAATTCGTCAAGTTTGAGGCGACTTAGAAGGTCTTTGACGGCTTCCGCGCCCATTTTTGCGAGGAATTTATTAGGGTCACTGTCTTCGAGTAGTTGGTTTTCTTTGGGCAGACCTTCCAAAATCTCCAAATATTCTTCCTCTGTAAGCAAGTCCATTTTCACGACACCATCCGGCTCTTTGATCCCCGGTTGGATGACTACATAACGCTCGTAGTAAATAATCGTTTCGAGCTTTTTAGAAGATAATCCTAATAAATATCCTATCTTATTCGGAAGAGATTTGAAGTACCATATATGTACGACAGGGACGACCAATTTGATGTGTCCCATACGCTCACGACGTACTTTTTTCTCGGTCACTTCTACACCACATCTGTCACACACAATGCCTTTGTATCGAATACGTTTGTATTTTCCACAATAACACTCATAGTCTTTTACAGGACCGAATATACGCTCACAAAATAAACCGTCTCTCTCCGGTTTGTAGGAGCGATAGTTGATAGTTTCCGGTTTTAACACCTCACCATACGACCGCTCCAGTATATCATCAGGTGATGATAAAGCGATAGTGATGCTATCAAAATCGTTTTTTACTCTATTTGGTGTGCTTTTTTTAAAAGACATATATTTTTAATTGACTGGTTTTAATTAGCTGATAGTTAATCGGTCAAAGGTATTTTGTTATGAAAATGCTTGACCATTTTCTGCGAACTGATTAACTAAGTATTAGTCAAATTTAACATCCAATGCTAATCCGCGCAATTCGTGTACAAGTACATTGAAGGATTCAGGAATACCCGGCGTGGGTAGGTTGTCTCCTTTTACAATCGCTTCGTAAGCTTTTGCACGTCCTACAATATCATCAGATTTGATAGTCAGAAGTTCTTGTAGGATACTGGATGCCCCAAAGGCTTCCAATGCCCATACTTCCATTTCACCAAAACGCTGACCACCAAATTGGGCTTTACCACCAAGCGGTTGTTGCGTAATGAGCGAGTAAGGTCCGATAGAACGCGCGTGCATTTTGTCATCGACCATGTGTGACAATTTCAACATATATATCACTCCGACGGTTGCTTGCTGGTGGAAACGGTCACCCGTTTCGCCATCTATCAAGTAAGTTAATCCGTACTCTGGCAAGTCCGCTTCTTTGATATACTCTTGTACTTGGTGGTCTTTTGCTCCGTCAAATATCGGTGTAGCAAATTTTACTCCCATTTTGAGTCCAGCCCAACCGAGTACGGTCTCGAATATCTGTCCGAGATTCATACGCGAAGGTACACCAAGTGGGTTGAGGCAAATATCAACAGGCGTTCCGTCTTCAAGGAAAGGCATATCTTCAAGACGAACGATACGCGATACAATACCTTTATTACCGTGACGACCTGCGAGTTTGTCCCCTACTTTGAGCTTACGTTTTTTAGCAAGATAAACTTTCGCTAATTTGAGTACACCTGCGGGAAGGTCATCACCAATGCTGATGTTGAATTTTTCACGCTTGTAGCTACTGATTGCCTCGTTGATTTTAATAGTGTAATTGTGTAATAGACGCTTCACCAATTCATTGGTATGGTCGTCTTCTGTCCAATTAGAATAATCAATCGAGGTATAATCTAAGTCTTTGAGGTTTTTCTGCGCGAATTTTACGCCCTTCGGCAGTTTTTCTTCATTATAAATACTGCGTAATCCGGCAGATGTTTTGCCTTTGAGCAATACCAATAATTTATCAACTAATATCGCTTTGAGTCCGTCGGTCGCTCTTGTGTGTGCCTCGTCCAATTTAACGATATCTTCTTTCTCCTTCTGCTTTTTAGCTTTATCTTTCTTCGCACGTGCAAAGAGTTGCTTATTGATGATGATACCTTTGGTAGAAGGTGGTGCTTTCATCGAAGCATCTTTTACATCACCTGCTTTGTCTCCGAATATTGCTCGCAAGAGTTTTTCTTCCGGTGTAGGATCCGATTCGCCTTTTGGCGTAATTTTTCCTATAATAATATCACCTTCTTTTACCCACGCGCCTACACGGATAATGCCGTTTTCGTCCAAATCTTTGGTGGCTTCCTCACTGACGTTTGGAATATCATTAGTGAGTTCTTCTTCGCCCAATTTGGTATCGCGCACTTCCATTTCAAACTCCTCAATGTGGAGGGAGGTAAATATGTCTTCACGCACAACGCGCTCCGAAATCACAATAGCATCCTCGAAGTTGTATCCTTTCCAAGGCATAAATGCTACTTGTAGGTTTTGTCCGAGTGCCAACTCACCGCCTTGTGTGGCAAAGCCTTCACAGAGTATCTTGCCTTCTTCTACCTTATCTCCTTTACGAACGATAGGCTTAAGGTTGATACATGTACCTTGATTGGTACGTTTGAATTTGGTGAGTTTGTATGTTTTTAAATTATCATCAAAACTAACGAGTTGGTCTTCATCAGTTCTATCATAACGAATGACTATTTCGGTAGCGTCCACATATTCTACTTCTCCTTTTCCTTCCGCATTAATCAACATACGTGAATCTCGTGCGAGTTTGCCTTCCAAACCTGTACCGATAATCGGCGAAGCAGGTTTTATAAGTGGTACTGCCTGACGCTGCATGTTCGAGCCCATGAGTGCGCGGTTCGCATCATTATGAGATAAGAAAGGAATGAGCGATGCAGAGATACCCACGATTTGGTTGGGTGCTACATCCATATATTCAATAGTTCCTTCCTTGGGGTCAACCACAGGGAAATCGCCGTGGTTACGACATTTGATACGCTCGTTGAGGAAAGCTCCTTTTTTATCAACGTTCTTCGTTGATTGGGCAATGGTCTTCATGTCTTCCTCTTCGGCAGAGAGATATTCTAGCCCAGTGATATCAACTTTTCCTTTGACGACGGGGCGATATGGTGTTTCGAGGAAACCCATTTTATTGACCTTCGCATGTACACACAAAGCGGAAATCAAACCAATATTCGGTCCCTCCGGTGTTTCAATAGTACACAAGCGACCGTAGTGAGAATAGTGAACATCACGTACCTCAAAGCCCGCACGCTCACGCGAGAGCCCCCCCGGTCCGAGTGCCGAGATACGGCGTTTGTGGGCGATTTCGGAAAGCGGATTGACTTGGTCAAGGAATTGTGATAATTGGCTTGTACCGAAAAATGAATTGATGACGGAAGAAAGTGTCCGCGCATTAATCAAATCAACTGGCGTGAATACCTCATTGTCACGTACATTCATACGCTCACGAATGGTACGCGCCATACGTGCCAATCCAACACCAAACTGTGCGTAGAGCTGCTCACCAACGGTACGCACCCGACGATTGCTCAGGTGATCAATATCGTCAATTTCGGCTTTTTGGTTCATCAAACGTACTAAGTATTTGACGATGGCAATAATGTCCTCTTTAGTAAGCGTCTTCGTGCCTCTGTCAATATCTTGCTTGAGTTTACGGTTGATTTTGTAACGTCCTACATCACCTAAATCATAACGCTTATCAGAGAAAAACAGCTTGTCGATAATACCGCGTGCTGTTTCTTCATCCGGCGGATCTGTACCTCTCAATTGGCGATAAATATGTTGTACCGCCTCCAATTCTGAATTGGACGTGTCTTTTTGAAGGGTATTATATATAATTGAATAATCTTCTTCGATGTCCTCTTTTTGTAGAATGATAGATTCTACATCTGTTTCGAGGATACGATCGATATTTTCTTCATCAAGAATGACATCTCTTTCGAGAATGACCTCATTACGCTCAATGGTAACAACTTCTCCAGTATCTTCATCTACAAAATCCTCTGTCCAACTACGCAGGATACGCGCAGCAAGTTTGCGTCCGATGTGTTTTTTGAGCGATTTTTGGTTGACTTTTATCTCATCTGCCAATTCAAAAATATCAAGTATCTGCTTATCAGAATCAAAACCGATAGCTCTCAATAGTGTGGTGACAGGAAATTTTTTCTTACGATCGATGTAAGCATACATGACCGTGTTGATGTCGGTAGCAAATTCCATCCAAGCTCCCTTGAAAGGAATGACTCTCGCGGAATAAATTTTTGTACCGTTGGGGTGAAGGCTCTGTCCGAAAAATACGCCCGGCGAACGGTGCAATTGTGTAACAATGATACGCTCTGAACCATTGACAACAAATGTCCCCTTCGGAGTCATATACGGAATGTTACCCAAGAATACGTCTTGTACAACTTGCTCAAAATCAACGTGTTCTTCGTCGTTGCAGGAGAGTTTGAGTTTTGCTTTGAGCGGTACGTTGTAGGTAAGACCGCGCTGCGAACACTCTTCTATAGAATATCTTGGTGGGTCAACGAAGTAATCCAAAAACTCTAGTTCAAAGATGTTTCGAGCATCGGATATAGGGAAGTTTTCCTGAAACACCTTGTACAGACCTTCGTTACTCCTGTTCTCAGGAGTGGTTTCTAATTGGAAAAATTCTCTGAATGATTTAACTTGTATTTCGAGAAAATCAGGATACTGCGAATCGTGTTTGATTTTACCGAAATTGATGCGTTCTGCTATCTTAGTCATGTATTGATGTTTAGCCGAATTATGGATGCGACTTTTGATGAGTGTTGATGTGTTGAAGTGTTGATGTGTTAGATTTTTTTAAAATAACAAGCCAAACAGACATCCAACATGTAACTTTAACAATCAGATAATTAATCTTTTCAAAAGTCTGTGCTTAAACGAGAATCGGTCTTTTCCGACATGATAATAAATACATTTGTTCTGTCGGGAAGTATTTTGTTAGCTGCTCATCGTTCTAATGAGACTTCAATATATGGGAATAGGCTTAACCGAAAATTCGGTTAAGCCCATACCCCTTTCAAGTAATTTTGAATGAATGAATTGTGAATGTTAAATAATTCTATTTGATTCATTCCAAATTTACTTGGACTATTTTGCTTACTTAACTTCTACCTCTGCACCAACTGCTTCGAGTGCTGCTTTGATAGATTCAGCTTCGTCTTTTGCCACAGCTTCTTTGATGTTGCCTGGTGCAGCATCAACGAGTTCTTTGGCTTCTTTGAGACCAAGACCGAGTAAGTTTTTAACTTCTTTGACAACTTTGAGTTTTGCTGCACCGGCTGATTTCAATACGACATCGAATTCAGTTTGTTCAGCTGCGGCTTCTCCGCCTCCGCCACCTGGTCCGGCTGCAACTGCAACTGCCGCAGCAGCAGGCTCTATACCATATTCATCTTTTAATACGTCTGCCAAGTCTTTTACTTCCTTAACGGTAAGACCGACTAATTGTTCAGCGAGTGATTTTACATCTGCCATTTTAGTAAAATTTTAAGAATTGTATTCTACGGTGGACGACCAACGGTAAACGGTGAACGTATTTCCTATAGAATAAAATTTAATAATTTTCGAGTGAAGTAAAACCGTATGAATCTACAATCCGTAACTATCGTATATTCAATGTGTCGTTACTCTTCTCGTTTTTGTTATATTTATTCATCATTCACTTATGAATGACGTGGAAGCCAATTTTAAGTTCAAGCGCAAGTACAAGAATCAAGTTCGAATATTTTTTGCCAAAGGTAAAAACTGGTTGAACTTGCGCTTGATACTTGAATTTGTACTTTATTATGCTGCGTCTCCTCTTTGTTCGAGTGCTTTGAGCAAGCCGGATAGTGTATTGCTACCAGACTGAAGCGAACCGAGAACGTTTTTCATAGGCGATTCTAATAATAGAAGAACATCTCCAATCAATTCATCCTTAGATTTAAGATTGCTGAGTGACTCTACTTGCTCGTCTCCTAAGAAAATGTCGGAGTCTATGTATGCCGCTTTGAGTACAGGCTTTTCGTGATCTTTGCGAAACTCTTTGATGAGTTTGGCTGGCACATTGGATTTCTCCGAAAACATGATAGCTGTCGGTCCTTTAAGTGCATCGTATAAGTCTGTATATGCGGTGTCGTTGACCTGTTCGAGTGCTTTTCTAACGAGGGTGTTTTTCAATACTTTTATTTCAACGCCTTTTTCAAAACATTTTCTGCGAAAGTTGTTGATTTGCTCTACGGTCAATGTGGAATAGTCCGTGACGTAGAAGTATTGACTGTTCGTGAATTTATCTTTAAGCTCCTCGACCGTGGCGATTTTTTCTTTTGTCATGATAATTAATTTTGAATGGTGTCCCGATAGCTATCAGGAGTGAATGAATGTATCAAACTTTATTTCACCAAACATTTACTTAACTGATTTAATGTCAACCGGAATACCGGGACTCATGGTAGAAACCACAGTGAGTGACTTGACATAAGTGCCTTTTGCCGAAGAGGGCTTCATTTTGAGAAGTGTCGTGATAAGTTCACCTGCATTTTCTGTTAGCTTTCCAGCTTCGAAGGAGACACGCCCGACGGAATTGTGAATAATACCGAATTTATCGACACGGAAAGCGATTTTACCGCCTTTTACATCGGCAACCGCTGCGCCAACATTGGGCGTAACTGTGCCTGTTTTAGGGTTTGGCATCAGACCGCGTGGTCCGAGTACTCTACCCAATCTTCCGATTTTCGCCATTACATTAGGTGAGGCAACAACTACATCGAAATCAGTCCAACCACCTTGTACTTTCTGAACGAGGTCATCCAGTCCGACGAAGTCAGCACCTGCGGCTTTGGCTTCGTCTTCTTTGTCAGGTGTACAGAATACCAATACTCGCTTGGTTTTACCCGTACCGTGTGGTAGGGAAACTGTACCTCTGAGGGCTTGGTCGGCTTTGCGTGGATCGATGCCCAAGTGCATGTGGACATCAACGGACGCATCAAATTTCGCAGTATTCACTTGCTTGACAAGTGCCATTGCTTCCTCTAATGTGTATAGCTTACCGGCTTCAATTTTCTCATTTGCAGCTTTACGCTTTTTAGAAACTTTTGCCATTTTAACTATTTTTGACGGTTGACGACTGACGATAAACGACAGACGACATTCGCCTTTTTATTGAAATAAACGAAACCGAAAGAGGTGATTCGATTTCGTTAGAATTTACTTTTTGCTTTGCGTAGCGAGAAGAAAAATTAAGTTATTCTGCTACTCCCCATGGTGGGGTGCCTGTGACATTGAGTCCCATACTACGTGCTGTACCTGCAACCATCTTCATGGCAGATTCGATAGTAAAAGCATTAAGGTCAGGCATTTTGTCTTCAGCGATAGTTTTGACTTGATCCCAATTGACGCTGCCTACTTTGTCGCGATTTGGTACTCCTGACCCTTTTTTAATCTTAGCAGCTTCTATTAATTGTACTGCCGCAGGTGGGGTCTTGATGATGTAGGTAAAGGATTTATCCTTGAATACGGTGATTGTAACCGGAAGTACTTTGCCCATACGGTCTTGGGTGTCAGCATTGAATCTTTTACAAAATTCCATGATGTTGACTCCTTTTGCACCAAGTGCCGGTCCTACTGGTGGTGCAGGGTTTGCCTGACCTCCTCTGACCTGTAATTTGATAAATCCTGATACTTCTTTTGCCATCTTTATAATGTTGAATGAATGAATTTTGAATTTTGAATGAATGAATCATTCTCCATTAGACTTTCTTTATTATAATCTTGAATGAATGTCCCGATAGCTATCGGGATTGAATGAATGAATCATTCGTAATTATTATCATTTATTCATAAAAATATTTCAATATAAAAAACGAACACGTCGAAAGAGTAAATTCATTCATTCAAAATTCATTCACTCATTCATTGGTTTTTAAGTTTGTTTTTCAACTTGCATGAAGTTCAATTCGACCTCTGTACCGCGTCCAAATATTTTTACAATTACTTTTAATTTCTTCTTTTCTTCGTTAATCTCCTGAATGGTACCGATAAATTCGTTGAATGCACCATCAATGATTTTAACTGCCTCTCCTACGATGAATGGTTCGCTGAGAGATTCTCCGGCTTCTTGTGATTCGTCCACCTTACCGAGTATGCGGTTGGCTTCCGATTTTTGCATGGGTATGGGGTTAGATTTTCCCAGAAAGTGGATCACATTGGTAATGCCAGATATTGCCTGTACCATTTCACCACTAAATTTGCCTTCTACGGCTTCGACTAAGATATAACCGGGCAATATATTTCGCGCTTGGATAACTTTTTTTCCGTTGCGAATTTTATATACTTTCTCGGTGGGAATGAGTATTTGTGTAACATAGTCTTCCCAGCCAGAACGTTTAATTTCTAAGTCAATGCGTTCTTTAAGTTTGTTTTCTTTTCCACTTATCACGCGCAAGCAATACCATCTTTTGTCTCCGTATGCCATAATTTATCCGTAAATGAGCGTTTTTAAAACTACGCTCGAAATATTATCCATGACAAAAATGATAAGTGCTATGATAATCGAAGCTACTAGCACCAATATAGTATTGCTTTGTAAGTCACTCATGGTTGACCACGTTACTTTGGTGGCTAACTCATTGTAACTATCTTTGATGTACGAAATGACACTTTCCATTGTGATTAGTTTATTGAGTTTACGAAGTTTATTGGGTTTGTAAAGTTTATTGAGTTTGTAAGTATGTAGTTTCGCCAAGTGAAACTTTTATTACTATATGAACTCTATGGAACTCTATGAACTTTACAAACTCTATAAACTTCTATAAACAGAATTTGCACGGGCAGTAGGACTTGAACCCACAGCCTACGGTTTTGGAGACCGTCGCTCTACCAGTTGAGCTATGCCCGTGTTTAATGAATGAATTTTGAATGTAGAGTGAGTGAATGAATATTCATCAAACTATTTTCAAGATACCTTTTCATTAAGATGCTTGAAGCCCACGACAAAAGTCGTAGGCTTGTAAGCATTAATTTTTATACGAGAATACTCTTATTCGAGAATCTCAGTGACTTGACCTGCGCCAACGGTACGTCCACCTTCACGGATAGCGAAGCGAAGACCTTTTTCCATAGCGATTTTTGTAATCAAGTGTACTTCCAATGATACGTTGTCGCCGGGCATTACCATCTCAACGCCGTCTGGCAATTTGATGTCACCTGTAACATCCGTGGTACGGAAGTAGAATTGTGGACGGTATCCGTTGAAGAATGGTTTGTGACGACCACCTTCATCTTTTCCGAGTACATAAACCTCACATTTGAATTTAGTGTGTGGTTTAACCGAACCGGGTTTGCAAATAACCATACCACGCTTGATAGCAGCTTTCTCAATACCACGAAGTAACAGACCTGCGTTGTCGCCAGCTTCACCTCTGTCAAGGATTTTGCGGAACATCTCTACACCTGTTATAACTGATTTGAGTGGTTCATCGACAAAACCGATGATTTCGACTGCATCACCTGAGTTGATAATACCACGCTCAATACGACCGGTAGCTACTGTACCACGACCTGTGATAGAGAATACATCCTCAATCGGCATCAAGAAGTCTTTGTCAATTTCACGCGGAGGAAGTGGAATGTCTTTGTCCACTGCATCCATCAATTCCTGAACTTGTGCCACTGCTGCTGCATCTCCTTCGAGTGCTTTGAGTGCTGAACCTGCAATGACGCTGATGTTGTCACCATCAAATTGGTAACTGGTCAATAGTTCACGAACCTCCATTTCCACGAGTTCAAGCATTTCCTCGTCATCTACGAGGTCAACTTTGTTCATGAAAACGACAATCTGTGGTACACCTACCTGACGAGCAAGAAGGATGTGCTCACGAGTTTGTGGCATAGGACCATCGGTAGCTGCACATACGAGAATAGCACCATCCATCTGCGCCGCACCCGTAACCATGTTTTTTACATAATCCGCGTGACCCGGACAGTCAACGTGTGCGTAGTGACGTGAAGCTGTTTCGTATTCTACGTGTGCTGTATTAATGGTAATACCACGTTCTTTTTCCTCTGGAGCAGAGTCAATACTGTCGTAATCCATTTTTTCTCCACCGCCTGCTTCAGCTAGTACTGAAGTAATTGCAGCAGTTAAAGTGGTTTTACCATGGTCAACGTGACCGATAGTACCGATATTTACGTGGGGCTTATCCCTGTTAAAAGTTTCCTT
>ENA-ORXR01002376-ORXR01002376.1-marine-metagenome-genome-assembly--contig:-NODE-2376-length-18086-cov-3.950636_pt1 | contig 18086 bp, 12 predicted proteins | sample MGYA00237866_ERZ511479 | MGnify/ENA metagenome assembly ERZ511479 | reverse complement strand
GGAAGGAAAGAATATAATCTATAGCCAAGCCGACTTAGAAGAATTCGCTACTGGTAAAATTGCGAATGTATTTGGAGAAGAATACAGCGTCATCGACAGTTATTCTCGCCGTGTTATGTTACCCGCGTATCCATATTTATTGGTCAGCAGAGTTACAGGATTAAAAGGTAAGAGAGGTGAATTTGTGCCGTCCACTATGCAAACAGAATATGATATACCCTATGATGCCTGGTTCACCACGGACAGGCAAATACCATGGGCCGTATCTGTAGAATCTGGTCAGTGTGATCTGATGTTGATTTCTTACTTAGGGATTGATTTTGAAAATAAAGGCGAACTCGTTTATAGATTATTAGACTGCACCTTAACTTTTGTAGATGATTTACCTTACGAAGGACAGACGCTACGCTATGATATCTCGATCAATTCGTTTGTCCGCAACGGGGAGAATTTGCTTTTCTTTTTCAGCTACCGCTGTTATGTCGAAGATAGACTTGTGCTCAAGATGGATAATGGCTGTGCTGGATTTTTCAGAGATAAACAATTGGAAGAAGGAAATGGTGTGGTATATTCTGATTCCGAGAAAGAAATAAGAAATACGGCCAAGAAACGACACTTCACCCCCCTATTAAATACACCTAAGACCCAATTTTCGAAAGCTGATCTTAAGCATCTAATCGATGGTAGACCAGACTTATGTTTTGAAAACGAGTCATATTTTGCCAATGGTCGCAATCCATCACTTTGCCTGCCGCCAGAGAAAATATTAATGATTGATCGCATTACAGATGTTGATCTGAGAGGTGGTGCTTATGGTTTAGGAACTATCGTAGCCGAGAAAGACCTTGATCCAAATGACTGGTATTTTCCTTGTCACTTTAGAGATGATGAAGTACTTGCTGGATCTCTGCAAGCAGAAGGCGGCGGAAATCTACTACGCTTTTTTATGCTTCTACTAGGTCTACAACGGTTGACTAAGGACGCTCGATACCAGCCAATTTTTGACTTACCACAAAAGGTGAGGTGTAGAAAACAAGTGACCCCAAAGGATACTAAATTAATCTACAAATTAGAAATAAAGGAGATAGGACTTATTCCAAATCCTTATGTAGTAGGTGATTTAGAAATTATTTCTGACGGTGTAGTTACGGTACACTTTGAGAATCTGGGCCTACAGTTAAGAGAAAAAGACAATCCTAAATATTTAGAAACGGAAAAAGGCGTTGCTATTTCTCCTCGCTCTGAAGGGGCATTAATGAATGAAAAAGACATTACCACTTTTGCTTTAGATGATCTATCACAATGCTTTGGCCCTGACTTCGCTATCTACGACGGACGCACCGTATCGAGACAGCCTAATACAGATCTACAAGTTATATCTAGAGTTTTAAAAATAGACGGTGAGCGTGGCAACTTTGCGAAACCATCTACGATTTATGCAGAGTATGATGTTCCGCAAGATGCTTGGTACTATCAGCAAAATGCAACAGCAACTATGCCTTACTCTATTTTGATGGAGGTCGCTTTACAGCCTTGTGGTTTGTTAGGTGCTTACTTAGGCTCTACATTGCAGTTTCCAGATAAAAATTTATTCTTTAGAAATTTAGATGGCGAAGGGACTACTCTTGATCTTCCCATCGGCACCGACTTTAGAGGAAAAACGATCAGTAACAAATCTGTTTTGGTTTCATCCGTGGCACTAGGAGGAACCGTATTACAAAATTATACTTTCGAATTATCGCTAGATGGAAAAGTATTTTACAAAGGGAAATCTTCTTTCGGATTTTTTCCAGCGGACGCACTAGCTGCACAGGCAGGATTAGACAAAGGAAAGGAAATCCCTTCATGGTTAGTACAGAATAATATTACTGCCAACAATTATATGCAGATAAAGCTAGATTCGCTTTATGGCAAAATGAAACTTTTTAAGGCCCCTACTGGCAAGCCTCATTACAAATTATCGGGCGATCAACTTTCTCTCATCGACAATTTAAAAATCGCTAAGAACCAAGGCGAATTTGGTAAAGGCTATGTACATGCTACGCGTTACATGAAGACCTATGATTGGTTCTTTACTTGCCACTTTTATCAAGATCCAGTGATGCCTGGCTCGCTGGGTGTAGAGGCTATTTTGCAAGCCATGCAGACCTTTGCTTTACAGCAAGATATGGGCGCTCGATTCCAATCTCCTAAATTTGTTCAAGCAGCAAACCATACGACCAATTGGAAGTACCGTGGACAGATATTACTGCCTGTAAAAGAAATGCACTTAGAAGTTCATTTCAAATCTATCGAAGAAAACAGCAATCAAACTATCATGATTGCCGATGCTTACTTGTGGAATGATAAGATGAGAATTTACCATATTACTAATCTCGCTTTAGCCATCGAAGAAGCTTAAAAATAAAATCATGCAATTAGAATTTCAAGGAAAATCAACGCGTCTTTTTTGGCAAGGCTCTCCACGGGAGATGGCTTTTACCCTAGAAGATATACAAGAAAAATTAAACCAGACTGATCTCCCATGCTACGTGATGCGAGATTTCCAAGGTCGTATAGGCGTGAGCAATGGCGGTAGCTTAGTAGCTGAAGGCAGAGGTCTAGAGGTATTGGCGACGGTGCAGGCCATGTCTGCATCCCAATTAGGCGACCCTACTTTCTTAAAAGATTATCAGGTAGAGCGCGCTTATAAAACGGGTGCCATGGCTAACGGTATTGCCTCAGCGAGCTTGGTAATCGCTATTGGTAGGGCAAAAATGCTCGGTTCATTTGGTGCTGCTGGACTGGTGCCATCGCGTATTCTGGAAGCAATCAAGCAAATAAAAAATGAAATCCCAAATCAATCTTACGCTTTCAATCTAATCCACAGCCCAGTTGAAGCAGCGCTAGAATCTGGCGCAGTAAAGTTGTTTCTAGAGCATGATATTCGCATTGTTGAAGCTTCTGCATATCTAGGTTTGACAGAACACATCGTTCATTATCGTGCCGCAGGACTTGCACAGAATGCGGATGGAGATATTCAGATTCAAAATAAAGTAATTGCCAAAGTCTCTCGCACCGAGGTGGCAACACACTTTATGAAACCTGCTCCACAAAATATTTTAGATCAGTTGGTTGCGCAAAATAAAATAACAGCGCAGCAAGCCAAATTGGCTCTTCGGGTGCCGATGGCGGATGACATCACAGTCGAAGCAGACTCTGGTGGGCATACGGACAATAGAACTTTGGTAGCCTTGTTACCGACCATCATTAAGCTGCGTGATCATTTCCAAAAGGAGTTTCAATTCAAGCAACAAATCCGTATTGGAGCGGCTGGCGGTATCGCCACCCCGGCATCTGCCCTTGCGGCATTCATGATGGGTGCGGCATATATTGTGACGGGTTCTGTCAATCAAGCTTGCGTCGAAGCGGGTACTTCTGAGCATGTGCGCAAGTTGCTTCAGACGGTTGCCTCTACGGATGTGATGATGGCTCCCGCTTCAGATATGTTCGAGATGGGTGTTGAATTACAAGTACTAAAGCGAGGTACGTTATTTGGTCCTCGTGCTAAGAAACTCTACGAATACTATAAAACCTACAAGTCTATCGACGAGATTCCTACAGCTGAAAGGGAGAAATTGGAAAAACAGGTTTTCAAAAAGCCACTAGAAGAAATTTGGCAAAATTGTGTTGACTTTTTCCAAGAGCGTGACCCTGCGCAGCTTACTAGGGCCAAAGATAATCCGCATCGTAAAATGGCGCTGATCTTTAGATGGTACCTGGGCTTGTCCTCTAACTGGGCAAATGCAGGTACGCAAGATCGTGTTCCAGATATGCAGATTTGGTGCGGTCCAGCTATGGGTGCTTTCAACGATTGGGTCAAAGGAACTTACTTAGAGGCCTACGAAAATCGAAAGGTTGCCGACGTTGCTGAACATATTATGCAGGGTGCCGCTTACCTTTATCGTATCCAATCTCTTAAAATGCAGGGCCTACTATTGCCTTCAGAATTAGCACATTATATTCCTCATCCAAATAGAAAAATGGAAATGGCTATCTAAGATTTTTATACTTTGGGCGATCCCCTTCGGGTCAGGCTATTTCGCACTCCGCTGACGCTACGGTCCCGCGGACTTCCCGATGAAAATCGGGACTGCTGTCTATCCTTATCGCGGTATACTATTATCGAAAACAGGGCACCAGTGAAAAAGCTAGGTGTCTTGGTTAGAGTGAGGGCAGCTTAGATTTTTCTTAGGTGGTAAAAGCACACGTTAGCAATGCAGTTCCCTTTCGTTTAAACACCTAAGTTACCAAAGCAGATAGATCGAAAACAAGGCACCAGAGGGAAACCTAGGTGTCTTGGTTAGAGTGAGGGCAGCTTAGGTTTTTCTTAGGTGGTAAAAGTACACGTTAGCGATGCAGTTCCCTTTCGTTTAAACACCTAAGTTACCAAAGCAGATCAGCATAAAAGTCATATCATTACAGCATCTATTTCACTCAAATCCCGTAAAAGTCTTGATAAATATAAATTAATTTTAGTACTTCGTACCGCTAAATATACCACTTAGCGACCGATGCCATCTATGAAAGACCTGCTTGTAAAAATAATTGATACCTTCTATTTTATCTTTAAAGAATTTATGCCTTTAAAGACCTACAGATATGCAGTATGTGGATGCAGCAATTTAGCACTTGATCTGTTGCTATACTTTATATTTTATAATTTTATTTTCGTAAAGCAAAATGTGGATTTGGGTTTTATTACTTTCAGTCCTCATATCGCATCCTTGTTTATAGTATGGCCTATCACCTTTACTACTGGTTTTTTGCTCAATAAATTTATCGCCTTTGAAGACTCAAGACTTCAAGGGACAGTTCAGCTATATAGATATTTACTGGTAGCGATCGGTACGATGATCATCAGTTACTTCTGTATTAAATTTTTTGTGGAATTACTTGGGGTGTACCCTACCCCAGCCAAAGCAATTACCATAGTCATCACCGTGGTTTTTAGTTATGTCCTTCAAGTAACCTATAGTTTTAAAGTAGAGAAGTAGTTCGATTTTTTGGACTAGGGGTAGTAGCAGGATCCAGCTATGCTGGATAGACTAGAACCCAATTTTTTTTTGGGTGCTAGGCCGAGCGAAGAGCGAGCTGCGGATGGCCCGGTGCCGCCTTTCTTCTAGGCGGCAAGGCCCCATAATATGAAACCTGCCTCCATAAAAAAAGACCGCTCTGCTAACAGAACGATCTTTAATCTTTTTATTAATTGGTAAACTATATATTACTTATTTGCGCGCTACTACTAGCTCCTTCGTGTACTTCTTATCGCCAATGCTCATCTCTATAAGGTAAATACCACTTGGCTGATTAGAGATGTTAATTTGACCTTCATAGAGACCTTCGAAATTGATTTTTTCTGCCTCGTAAATACGCTTTCCCTGCAGATCATAAATCTCCATACTTAGCTCTCCCCTTGTAGTATCCTCGAATGTTATCGTCGAGATACCATTGCTTGGATTTGGGAAAATTTTAAATTTATTCGCTGATATTTCTTGCGCAAGTTCGTCTCCCAAAGTGAGATCCGTAACTATTTCGTTACTACAAGGAGTCCATGTAATATAATTATGTGTGCGGGAACCTACGACCATATTTTTTACTTTTATAGCGTCTGTATCATCGTAAGTTACTGCTATCTCTTGTCCTACTTTCAGTTTTGAAACTGCAATGCGCAAGTCACACGCAGACCTAATTTCGTAATCGTCAATGTAAGAAATGACATCTCCTGAAGTAAAGGCTGCCACATCAGCTGCTGAATTATCAATAATACGCTCTAATAATACGCCAGAAAAATCGTCCATACCTGAACTGGCTATGCCAATAAAAGGTTTCTCTTCTACATCTATAGATTCACAGTATGTAAGTCCTGATGCATTGTCTAGCTTTTTACTATCGAACCTAAGTCTAGCATATTCTAGATCGGAACTTATGCGTCCGCTGATCTGTATTTCGCCTTTCTCAAGATGAGTATTGATAAAACTAGCAACGTCAAAATTTTCGGCTTCTTCCCCGGTGTACTTTGTCACCTCTGATTGTGAAGTGCCGTGAGGAGTGAAGGAAACTTGGATAAACTGATCTACATGTTGTGCAGACAAAGAAGCACTGCTGAAAATAACGGCAGCACCGAAAAATAATTTGTCGAAAAATTTTGTCATTTAATATTGTTTTGTGTTTATAAAATACAATTTAGCTATCATGCTTACTCGGCGGTAAGCATAAGGTCATTTCATTTTGTCTGAATAATTGGGTTTTAGGTGTGGATTTGTACTTAAATCTGTAAATTATAAAGTGCATAAATCGAGCCACTTCATATCTCTACGTACACCTTAAATGTTAAAAGTTTGTATGGTCTTTCTAGGGTTGGTCAAAGGATGGTCTATATCTTATTAGACGATAGATTTATTGTCATAGGACACATAATCCTAATAAATATTCTGCTAATTCTAATTTTAACGTATTGTTAAGGAATAAAATTAACTAAGTTTATTTAGACTAGTTCTAAGTAATGTTATATATTGCGGTTAAAATGCAATAACAATGCAGTATCCATCTACCTTAGGTTTTCAACCAAGTCCTTCTATGCTTTCCTCTTATGGGGGGAGCTTTTACGGGTTGCCCGTCATTCATATGGAATTGAAGAAAAAGTGCTGCAAAAAATTTAAGAAAGGTAAGCGTTGTAAAAAGTGCCCAAATAGATAAAGGCATTTCATATACCTTTCTGATCATAATACTATTACCATAAACATAAAGCTATCCAGGTGGTCTCTTCTAGAGGCTACCTTTTTTTATTATATGGTATATACTCCTTTTGGCGTATCCAAACTCAATCGAATAGAAGAAACTAAAGAAGCCTCCACTTCCGAAGGACAGCTGAGCTGACTAAGCAATTTGGTTAAAATTTGGTTTTCTGTATGCTCAATTCTCAATGATTTTATACTACAGTCTAGCGGCAGACCTACGGTAGGATGAACAGATTTTTTCCAATCAATTAAAAAAGGAGCGACCTCTACTTCAGGAGCAGGTAGCACAGTAGTCATCAACCAGTTGAGCATAGTGCCATCTGACTTTTCTCGACTTCCCATTATTATCTTGCGTAATTCTGGTTTATAAATGCCTAACAGGGCAGCATCTCTCTCTACATTGTCGCTTCGTAGGCACCATCTCGTTATCTTATTATCATGAAGATGATCCAGCCCCATCCAGGTGTGCGAATGTGTTGCTTCTATTTTGTCGTCTATAGCGATAAACTCCAAATAAGTTCTGTCTCCAATACGAATGAGTGCATTGTGTGTACCTTGATCGGGATGCTGACCACCCGTGAACACTTTTAATCCTGTTTCATTGCTAAATTTGGCAGTCGCTGCTCTGAGGTCATTTACTGCGTAGACAATATGGTCAATCTGCTCATACATAAAAAGTTGTCGTTTTAGTTTAAAACTTTGTGCTGTATATATTAAAGCATTTGTCCTACCAAATGCTTAGTAGAGCTAAAAGCTAATAATCAGTAAAATGTTTGCATCCTTAAATGATTAAAATATCTTTGTCGTATATCAATGCGAAAGGAGCGCCTACACTCTCACGGCGATAATCATAATTTTGCATCAGGCGCAATCCAAACAACCGTGATTATATATTACAATGGCTAAAATTCAAACTCCAAAATTATCTGCGAGACAAAAAGCATTAGAGATTCATAAAATCTTAGATAAGCTTTATCCAGAAGTACCGATTCCCTTGGACCACTTTGATCCTTATACCCTACTCATTGCCGTCTTGCTATCAGCACAATGTACAGATGCCAGAGTAAACAAAGTAACTCCGTTTCTCTTTGAGAAAGCGCGTACTCCACAACAAATGGTTCAGCTGGATGTAGATGAAATAAAAGCTATTATTCATCCTTGTGGCTTGTCTCCAAAAAAATCAAAAGCAATACATGAGTTATCGCATATTCTTCTTGACGAACATGCTGGTGCTGTGCCTGCAGATATGGCTGCATTAGAAAAGCTGCCAGGCGTAGGCCATAAGACTGCATCTGTAGTCATGTCTCAAGCTTTTGGGGTGCCTGCCTTTGCGGTAGATACACATATTCATCGCCTAGCCTATCGCTGGACTTTGAGTACGGGTAAAAATGTTGTGAAAACAGAGAAAGATCTAAAGCGATTGTTTCCTGAAGAATCTTGGAATAAAGTACATCTTCAGATCATATTTTTTGGGAGAGAATATTGCCCAGCGAGAGGTCACGATCCATATCTCTGTCCTATCTGTAGCAAATATGGTAGAAAGAGTTTGATGTAGGGGGTATTCAGAAGTAAGAGCATATCACCACAGCGTAGCCCGTCCCGATTTTCGGGAGTGAAATATTTATAGGCCTGGGTTGAAAACCCAGGATTATCATCAGAGTTAAATCCAATTTGGCGTGATTTTTTTGGAAAAAATCATGACAAATTGCCAACAAGAATTACCCCGTTTTTATCGAAAAATTTAGAAAAATGGAGTAATCCAAACCCTTAAATTTTTATTAACTCCCTATGGTTCTACAGTTTAATCTTCTTACGAATATCCCTATTATATATCGAGCGGCATGCTCGTAATACTTTAATAAGCATTATCCATAAAATTCTAGATCCGTAAGAGACAAATAGGGTAGATTTATTTTTTATCGAGTAAATATTTTATTTCGCTGCCACCTTGACTATTTTCTGTGCTGTTTTAAATCCTAAGTAGGATACATCTAAGATATATATTCCATTGGCTAATTGATTAGTGTTAATAGACACCTCTTGAAGTCCTTCCAAAACATCAAATACCTCATTTTGCACTTCTTTTCCAGTACTATCGCTTAATCGTAAGCTCACCTTACAATCCTGCCATGGATCAATTTCTATAAACAAGTTATCCAAAACAGGATTAGGATTTATACTAAGAGGAGCACCGAATAATTCATTCGATTGATTTAGCAAAAAATTAGGTCTTCGGATTAAGAACTGTTGAAGTCGCTCGACTGCATTCTCCCATTTTTCTATTTTATTAGGAAAGTGCCAGCGATCAATATGCGTTTGTATTTCAGGCTCAACAGTAGCAACTATATCATTTAAAATAGCAATGGTTCTATCAGGGGCAAAAGTAGTATTGAGTAAGTCCGTAATTCGTTGATTGAAATAAATTCGATAGGCTCGATTTTCTAAAAGCTTTTGCATGAAAATGAGGACCCTACCCCACTTATCCCGCTCTAAGCGTTCCGCTTGTTCTGTGATATACAGTTCTAATCGTTCGTCATTGTGAACAAGCATGGTAGCATCTAGGTCATTGATGATGAACCTAATCCTGCCGTCGTAGGCATTAGAATACCAATACTCCGTATTGTTCGCTGGCCAATCTCTATTTGCAAAAGCAAGATTCGTGATAATATAATTTGTATATTGTTCTATATCTAAGTTTGCGGCTACATAGTCATAATCGGACTGGTTCTTTAAATCAAGACTAGCAATTTCTGCGACAAGCGTATCGAATTTATTGTATACATCTGGAATACTTGCTGTTGCTTTTGCAATAACTACTTCGTCTTCATCTACCCCATACTTGCGTTCTATAAAGTGTTGATTGTTATGCTCACGCATACTGTGTACACCCCAATAGACGCCGTTGATATATACTGCAGCAAAATTTCTGCGCACGTAATCTACATTAATTTCTCCATTGATAATTTCATGAATAAGATCGTCCATGATTCCTGCTTTACTCCATGGACCCACATTAAGTGTACGTAAAGTAATGCGCTTAATATCATCTCCGTAAACATCTCCCCAGAAAGGAAATTTAAAAGTCTTTTTTCCATAATCCCCCCTCGCATACAAGCGAAGCGTCTTCTGCGGCTCCCGTCGGGTCTTGGCGCCCCCAAGCCTAATTCCTGCGTCTTGGTGCAATAATAGTTCTCCATTCTTATCAAAGAAACTTACAGAAATAGGTCGCTCCCAAGATCTTCCTTTTTGCCAATAATTTTCATTTATACCTTTGACAAAAATTCCTTTTTCTTCATCGAAAAAATCTGCTTCCTTACCTATTATTGAAATTATTGGAAGTTGTTGGCTGAAATCATCGGAGCCAACCCAAAAGTTCTGCGTATACACATCTCCCTTTTGAAGCCCAGCTCTGTAGGCAACGGCTCTCAGTATTTGCAGAGTGGGAACATTTCCTGCTGGCGTTTCCCACTCATCGGAGGTGGGAATATAGGCGATGGTTTCATCGATAAACGCACCACCAATTTTTATAGTGCTTCCCAGCGTATACACTATACTAGTTTCATCTGGCATACTTCCGTCAAGCGTGTAATAAATGGTATTAGCAGTATCAAAGTTCGAGAGCGTGATAGAAATAGGCTCATTATAGAAACCATCTTTATGACTTGATATTATTTGACCAAAAGGTATAGATATAGCTCCCTCATTAATAGTCATTGGCGTAGCTGGTTTATATTTCTTCCAATCATTTTGCGAAGGATTTATTCGACCATAAGATTCATCAACTTCTAATTCGGGAAAGGAAATTTTATCGATCGTAAATTTATCTTTATCTCTTAGCGCAATCAGTTCTCCACCTCTATCTAATTTGAAATTGGTGTGCAATTCGTCTATATCATATCTATTTTTTTTGGAAGCAAAAACGACCAGGAATGAAGCTGCAGGGATCTTTACTGATGGAAAATACCACTCTCCCCCTTCATCAACTAAACTATAGCCCTCTAAATCAATCACACCTTTAGAGTCGTTGTATAGCTCTATCCAATCTGAGATATCACCATCTTGATCTACTATAGACTGCTCCCCTTTAGCTAATACTTCATTTATGATTAGACCATTTTGTGCAATGCAGGTTCCGATATTGAAAGCACAGCCAATAAATATTATAACACAGTATATAAATCTAGTGATTACCATGAAGCTTAGAATTGAAAACCCATATCTAATCCTAAAAAATGATTGTCTATTGGAGTAATAACTTGAGCACTTGAGTCAAATGGTTTATAGATAACTTTGGATCGGCGTAGGTGATATCCTAAGGAGGCGAATATTTTATTTCCACCGATCTTTGCAAGATCTAACCCGTAACTCAATCCTGCTAAGGCACCGCCTCGATATTTGTAATTTGTATTCGTATTACTACTGGAGCCATAGCTATAACCCGTGTGCAGCTGCAAAAACTGTTTAGCATTCTTTCCAAATGATTTTTTAAGCTGGATGGCTAGTGGATAGATTGTACCTTCTTTATTATTTTCTATTCCTACTCTTCCAGCGAGAAGTACATTTTCTGCAATATTTTTACCCGTAGATAAAGCCATCTGTAATGCAGAGTTGTATGTAAAGAAATAAGTATTTCCTGATCCGCCGACTTGATAGCCAACGCTCACTTCATGGACAAAAGAGTGATCATAACTTTCTTGTGCTTGTGCGGATTGGCTCATGGATACCAATCCAATCAATCCTAAAAAGGTATAAGCTCTCAATAGCATCAAGAAATAGAATCTCATATTAGATTAGAATGTTTTCAGCAATACCAGGTAGATTGATATAACAGTGGTATAAGGAACAAAACTAAATATTGTTTCTATGAGTATCAGTATATCTAATAATTTAACCTTCTTTTAGGATATTGGTCATAGATTTTAGGTGCTTTTACTGATTATCTCTATATCTACATACAAAATTATTCAGATTGCACTACTATTTCTCTGTTAATGGTCTCTATTTATATAAGGCTTACCATCAATTAATCACTATTCACAATCAAGTCTCTTTTGCTCAAAAAGCTTAAGGCTTTGACAAGGAAATGTACTGCTATCCATACCGATCTTCAATCCATATAACGCACTATTATCCTTTTCAATGACCAACCATCCTTCGGAAATAGCATTCTCAAAAATAGTAACTGTAACGTCATTAAAGATAGCCCCAGGGACTATGCCGCTTGCCCCTATACCCTCATAGCGATACAAGAATATTTCCTCACTGAAACGCTGAAAGTTTTTTAAATTCTCTAAGTCATCATCTTGGAGTAATTCTGCTACTAATACAATTTCAGTAGCTAGAGCGTTTACTCCATCATTACATTCTCTATTTTTATAATATTCCACTGATGGATCCAAATTCCACATTAATGTATCTTGACAAACGTATACTGTTTTCTCTTTTGATAGTAGGGTAATCATTTCATCAAATGGTTTAAATTTAATGGAACAACTAATTCCACCTGGAGATGTACGTAAAGCTGATAGCAAAGTGCCATCTGCCTCGCCATCTAAATCTAGGTCAACCTCATAGACAGGATCATAACGAATAGTATCCTTGAGCTCTTTTTGAAATTCCATGCAAATGCTATTTGTATTATCATCACATGCCATCATCGCTAAAAAGCTAAAAAATAGATAAACAAATCTCATCTAAAATATAATTATAGTTATACAAAATTCTATATGCCTTTACAGTAGCACTACATCTTAAAGATACAAATTTTCAAGGGCAAAGCAAGAATAGATTTTTTTGACTTCCTTTTGTTAATTAGACATTACACTACCCTAAGTTATAAAGCAAAGAAGGTGCTGATTTTCTGGTTCTTGGAATAGAGATTAAGCTCGACATATCTACTAAAGATTAGTCCGTTTTTAATAATTTTAAAAAGCTTTTATTACTAGTACCAATATTCGTTACTAATAATAGATAACAGCCTGGAGGTAATGAATGAACATCAATATCTGCTCTGGACTTTGACGAGACTAATAATTCCTTGAAGAGCACACCTCTTGTGTCAAATATCTGGACATGGCTATCTGCCTCTAGACCTGTAATGGAAAATTTATCTATAACAGGATTTTGTAACAATCTAATACCCTTACGCTCTCTAAAGATATCCATGATGTTCGTTGCAAATGTACACTGATTGGCGATCAATTGAAAAGTTTCTAAAGCCAGTTTGGGATTGAAATTTTCATCCACCAAGCCAAAGTTATCTTCAGGATTTGAAAAATCAGAGCCTGCATTGTTATAAGCATACCAAATTAAAGGACCAGTCCAGTTCCACTCTTCCCAGATTTCATATGCACTAGATAAGTATTCTGCTTGTAAAGTTTCAGAAACACCATTGTTTTGGGGATCATGTGTCGGCCATCCAAACTCGGTTCCCCAGATCCGTTTGTCTGAATCACCATTGGAGAGCATGATCTCTCTGAGTTGTTGTGTATTAAGAAACCAGTTATAAGTGTCCGGAATACTCGGATCCAGAGGCCAACAATATGGATGTTGACCTACTCCATCTAAATAATTTTTTCCTCCATTACTATAAATGCCAGCTAAAAAATCAACCTGTGATATATTGGTTCCATCTGTAGCTGCAGGCGCTAAGCCTCCAGAAATTACTGTGATATCTACTCCTAAGCTAGCCGCTGCAGCCCGTATCGCATTAGACCCTGGCTTCATCACCAATTCAACATAGTCCTTCACGTTAGGACTTGGCCAAAAATTAGAAATATTTGGTTCATTCCATAGTTCCCAGACAACTACGCCTTGTGGAATATATCGTAAGCCAGCATTATAAACGAAATTGTACCAAAATACTGTATCTGTCTCGGTATTTGCCCAAGGTGGGAAGTAATCTACAATGGCGATTAATTCAAGATCTTTCTGAGTCGCAGAACTAACAATCCTATCTATGTTAGACCAGTCCCAGCTTGTAGAATTATTCCATTGCACATCGCTCCAAGCAAAATCCGTTCTGAAATACAAAGCTTTATTTAAAGCACAAGCAGAAGTTATTTGATCAACTTCGGAGTCATTCATATTAAGCATCCAGCCGTTAGAAATCCCCATTCTATCGCAGAAAGGTTGTGCGACAAGAATGGATTGAATTGTAATAATTATGTGGCACATTAAAACAATTTTAAATTTAATCATAATTGTAAGATTGTAATTAAAAGTTAGGTAACCACATTAAGATTACAAGAGATTTTTGGGAAAAATCGTGACAAATTGCCTACGTAAATCACCCCGTTTTTAGAATATAATCAAGAAAAATGGCGCAATCCAAACCATTAAATTTTAATTATCTCCCTATGTTTGTACAGTTTAACCTTCTTACGAATATTCCTATCCTGCCTTGCGGGACAAACTGTGATAGTCTCCCAATATAAGACTCTTCTATTATTAAGCATTTCCATTATTAAAACACATTTACATACTTACTTGATTGACTATAAACCAAAATTAAGCAAGATGATATTATTCATAAAATTCTTTAGTTCGATATCACGATTTTATTTATTTGAGCGTAATTGTTTACGATCGATACTTTGTAATTTCTTTTTAGAATCTCATCCTTCATACGACTCTCAAGCTCTTTCACTGCTAAGAGTAACTTGAGTGCATTGTTTTCTTTCTCTAATTGCTTAATTAACACCTCATTGTCTTTGTTAGACTTATGCTCTAGGTCTACATCTCCATATATGTTGTATTTCTTTTTCCAATAATGAAATGTTGAGGCATATATGTCATATTTCGCAAGCGTAACCTTTTGGCCTTTTTGGGCTGCCTCTTTAATTATTGATAGCTTTTCTGCTGGAGTAAACTTCCTACTCTCTTTTTTTGATTTCTTCACAGTCATAAGTTACAAATTTATTTTTGTAATCGCTGTCTGACTATATAGGGGGCTGTTACATATCCTCCAATTTTATATCATAAATTACTTCACCTTCAAAATAGGTAGGGCTAATTTCGGTTTGTGCATTCCTCAAGCCAGGATGACAACTACAGAAAAGCAATAGCAATAAGTATCTCATTGTAAATATTCTACGTAAAAATCTGTAATGTAAGTCTAATTTTAGAATATTAGTTTCACAGCTTAGTCTAGTCAACCCTTATCAACATTCCATTCTTAATATAAATAGATTTTATGCGGAGTTCGCTTTTTGATGCTTCATTGCTTTCCGCTCTGAATTTTTGCGCGTGATATTCATACTTTTCAACTTCTTTTACTTTCAGACTTTTTTCAAAACTATTAATAAAATAAGAATTATCTATTTGCCCTTATAAATTTCCTATCGGTATGCAGAAAATAAGTAAGATAAATTTCATAGAGCAAATCGTTAATTAGAAAGAAAAAGTTAACATTAAAAATGGAGTAAATTGCAAATTAAGTTCTTTTCAAGAATTAACCCCGGCGATACTCGATGAGTTCTTGAAAATTTACGCTATCATGCTGTTAGTGGATTTAATAATTCAATCTCTATCAAAATATTATACTGAGCCTGATTATCTTTAGTTTTTTTCTACCTTACCCAATCATATACTCAACCAAATTAATAATTAATGAAAATCAGTTTACTAGCAATCATAATTTTCCTATCGGCTGTAACCCAAGTAAAAGCACAAGATGCGTACAAAGGCAAATTTTCAAAAACTAAAAACTTCTTTGAAAGTGATCGACCCATCCCTGTTGGGACGCACAAAGTTTATGATGAAGTTGAAAACTTGTCTTACAGGATAAAATATGATAAAAATGGCCTCGTTAGAAAAATAATTATTAACAAGGATGGAAGCACGATTAAACAGAAATTTCCAGCAATTATTAACGATATTAAGTGGGAAGAAATAACAACGGGTCTATGGATAAACAAACTGGAAGAAGATAATCCCAAATATACCGAATTTGATACAGAGCGCGTTGTAAAAGCGCACTATGCAGGATATTTTTTAAATGGAGTGCCTTTCGATAATTCTTTTATTCGAGAAAAACCAATGAGCGGTAAATTGGGGTACTTTGTAGAAGGATTTTCTCTCGGGATGACTAACCTGAATAAGGGGGAAATAAGAGTACTCAAGATCGCACCAGAAATGGGATATGGAAGTGAACTGGCTAGTGTTATTCCAGCCAATTCAACTTTGATATACTACATTTATATGATTGAATAGACTCAACAAAACGATTTTAGCTTTACTGAATTTAAGCATTATTAAATTCACAAATAATTTTGAGACTTTATGTTATCTCCTTTATCTAAAACATTAGCTATCGGGAGTGGGAATATTATACCAATGAAAACTCGATGTACTGCAGATTCATTAAAACTAATCAATTATTAAAGTCGAGAGATTACTGCCTTGTATTTGGTTATACTGAAAATGGATTACTCCAATACCACCGCCTCTTCCGCGAGGGCGTACAGCCGGAGCTCGGCGCAGTGGAGCGAGCAGGATAAAGGATCGTAGTGGTATCCAGATTTTTTGGCTATGCCAAAAAACTGGGTAGGAACGGAGAGCCTGGTCACGCCCTGGGGTCGTGATAGCCCATAATATTAATAATTATTTTTGGTTATTAGAAGATTTAAAATTCCTACTTTCACACAAACGGAAAAGTATGAAAAGTAAGGTACTATATAGTATGTTGGGTATGCTACTATTTGCTTGTAGTCCGCAGATGAATAAAATGGCTACTGAAAATAAAACTACAGCTGTGACAAAGAGCTTTGTAGATAAGATGGGTAAATGGGAGAAGCAGTTGGGCTTTATTGATTTTTATTGGGATGAGAATGAAGGGAAAATCTTATTAGCAATTGAGGATTTTGATACGGAATTTCTGTATGTCAATTCGCTAGCAGCCGGTGTGGGGTCGAATGATATCGGGCTAGATCGTGGTCAGCTGGGAGGGGAGCATGTAGTGAAATTTCAGAAAGTGGGGCCGAAGGTGTTGTTGACGCAGGTAAATTATAATTTTCGCGCAGAGAGTGATAACAAGATGGAGCGGCGATCGGTGGAAGAGGCTTTTGCGCAATCGGTTTTGTGGGGCTTTAAAGTAGAGGGCTCAGAAGGGGGAAAGGTAATAGTAGATGCGACACCTTTTTTGTTGAGGGATGCGCATGATGTGGTTGGAAGATTGAAAGCGACTAAACAAGGCGCTTATAAACTGGATGCAAGTCGATCGGCTGTATATTTATCTAGATGTAAAGCTTTTCCCAAAAATACGGAACTGGAGGCAACTCTCACCTTTGTGGGGGAGCCGAAAGGGCGGTATATAAAAGATGTTGCACCGACCGCGAAGGCGATAACCGTACGTCAGCATCACTCTTTCATAGCGCTGCCAGATGGGGAGTATGCGCCTCGTCTTTTTGATCCACGATGTGGATATTTCGATATCAGTTATAATGACTACGCTGCGCCAATTGATTCTCCTTTAGTGAAACGATATATTAGGCGTCATCGCTTAGTGAAAAAAAATCCTGATGCGGCAATCAGTGAAGCGGTGGAGCCGATTGTTTACTATATGGATCCTGGTGCGCCGGAGCCTGTGCGTTCTGCCTTACTCGATGGTGCGCGCTGGTGGAATCAAGCCTTTGATGCGGCTGGGTATAAGGACGCTTTTCAAGTAAAAATCTTGCCTGAAGATGCTGACCCGATGGATGTACGGTACAATATGATCCAATGGGTACATCGTGCTACACGCGGCTGGTCATACGGTGCATCGGTGATAGATCCAAGAACGGGTGAGATCATCAAGGGACATGTGTCATTGGGATCTTTACGTGTGCGTCAAGATTTTTTGATCGCGCAAGGATTGATTGGCCCTTATAAGGAAGGTAAAGCGGTGTCGGATGAAATGCAGCAAATGGCATTAGCTAGGTTGCGACAATTGTCTGCACATGAAGTAGGACATACTATCGGATTAGCGCATAACTTTGCAGCAAGCTATAATGATCGGGCCTCAGTGATGGATTATCCGCATCCCTATATAACGATGGGCGAAGGTGGTGCGCTAGATTTTTCGAAGGCATATGATGACAAAATTGGGGTCTGGGATGAGCGAACTGTGCTGTATGGATATCAAGATTTTACTTCGGGCACAAATGAAAACTCGGCACTGTTGGAGATATTAGCGGAGAATGATCGCTTGGGTTTAAGGTATATCTCCGATGCAGATGCGCGACCCTTGGGTGGTGCACATCCGTATGCACACCTTTGGGACAATGGTGAAGACGCCGTGGAAGAATTTGTAAGAATGTCTAAAATTAG
>ENA-ORXR01002375-ORXR01002375.1-marine-metagenome-genome-assembly--contig:-NODE-2375-length-18088-cov-8.949364_pt1 | contig 18088 bp, 8 predicted proteins | sample MGYA00237866_ERZ511479 | MGnify/ENA metagenome assembly ERZ511479 | reverse complement strand
GGGGGGGGCCCCCCCCGCCGCCGCCGCCGCCATTGCCGCGGCGGTGGCCGCGGCGGCCGCCGCGCTGGCGCTCCTCGCCCTCGCGTGGCGCGTCTATGGCGCCGACGTGACGGCCGTCATGGGCGGGGGCGGGGGCGCCAGCGGCGCCGGCAGCGTCCGTGTCGGCGGCGGCAGCGGCGGCGGCGGTGGCGCCACGGCGCCGCCGTCGGCGGCGCCATCCCCCCTCGCGCGGCCATCCACGCGGCCGCTGTTGCCCATGTATGCCATCCGCAAGGGCGACGCCGCCCTCGGGCGCATGCTGCTCCCGACGCGCATCCACCGGCTGGGCGACACGGTCGACGCGGTGTTTGATTTTAGCGCCCGCACCGTCGCGTGCTACCGCCTGCTCGTGCGGTTGGAGATGCAGGAGCACCTGCGTCCGGCGGTTGCGCGGCTCGGGCGGGGAGGGGGTGGTGGCGGCGGCGGCGGCGGCGGCGGCGGCGGCGGCGGGCACGCGGGGGGGTCCACGGCGGCAGCGGGTGGTGGTGCCGGCGGCGGCGGTGGTGGCGGCGGCGGCGGCGACAGTGGCGGTGGCGGCGCGGACGCGGCGCCGGGGGTGGTCTTTCGCAAGATTGCGGGCGAACACGATGAGTACGTGACGCACGCGACGCACTCCCACGTGTCGTTTGCGCTGCCGCACGATGCGCCCGTCTCGTTTGGCACGTCGGCGGTGGCCGTCCGCTGGGCGCTGCACTTTGTGTTTATCACCCCGACGGCGGCGGCGGTGGCGGCCGCCGCGGCGCGGGGAGGCCGCACGCCCGTCGGCGGCGGGCGGCCCGCGGGGGCGGCGGCCGACGAGGTGGAGCCCCTCGTCGCCCCCGACGCGCCCGACCCGCCGCCAGGGACGTTCCTCGACGATGGCGACGACGACAATGGGGGGTGGCCCCCACCGCTCGGCGCCGTCCCCGGTGCGGCGGCGGCGGCGGCGGCGGTCGGCACGTGGAACGGCCTTGCGGAAAAGGAGACGGACGTGCTTCGGTGGACGCTGCCGCTCACCGTTACGGGACACCGGTGGTCCCGCTGGGGTGCCCGCTCGTCCGCGACCGTCAACTTGTGAGGCGCCACGCTCCAGAGTGCCGCGGCGGGCCCGCGGTAGGCGCGGCGTGGGCGGGCCCGCGGTAGGCGCGGCGTGGGCGGGCCCGCGGTAGGCGCGGCGTGGGCGGGCGCGTCGATGCGGGCGTGGGGCTTTCGACGAGGGCTGGTGGCGGGTGGTCATGCCGTCCCCAGACATCTGTTTTGATGACAGGCGCTCCCACCAGTGCTTTCCCTACGTACTCGGGGCTGCACACTAAACAAAATGAAGAAACGAAACAGAAGAGCGTCGCCAACCTGCTCCAGCAGGTGGAGCGCTCCACCAACAGAGCTGGCTGCGTGGACACAGGGTCGTTTTCCTTGTAGTCAACGCGCATAGGAAAAAAAATTCACCGACCCCGCAGGGACTCGAACCCTGAATCTTTCGCATCGGAAACGAACGCGGGGAACCCAACTCACGAGCTGGTTTATCCATTACGCCACGGGGCCACTCCTTGAAAGCGCTCAATTTGATGTATACTTAGATCACACATAAACAATTGTTGAGAATCTGGCAATGGGAGTGGCAACACGCGGGGAATTAGCTTATCGTCTACGTCTCGGCCAGCAGCAGCCTCAGGAGAGCTGCTATGTGAAGTGAGCAAGTGGAGGATACGTCGTTGCAGTGCAGACGCAGACAAGTGTGGTGAAAGGAGAGAGGTTGAGTGGAAATGTACTGGGAGGTGGTCGGGTACAAGACTGCACAGCGCATGTATACAGTGTAAACGGGGTAGCAGTAAGAAGGGAGCCCACAGTGAAGAGCTTGTTGATTGGACGACTCAAAAGAACACAAAAGCAGGTATTGTACGGATCACCTCCTGCAGCTCTGCAGTGAGTGCAGCTGTATGTGCTTCTGGTGATGAGGCCTAGAGGCTCCCGCAGTCGGTCGGCAGACGTTGCAGGGGTAAACTCCGTCCGCCTTGCGTTCGTGATGGTTGCGTCGTCGTCGCGGACACAGCCTTTGCGAGAACTGTTGAACTAAAAACCACGAAGGCGACGTGCGTCGTTGGAGTGAACAAAGTCACCGCTTCTGTGACCAGTAATGATCACGTAGCCCACAGGGGAACCCCCCTTCCACTACCATGGGCAGGAGCTTCATAGCTGCCAGCAAAGTTGGTTACAAACTGCCGGTACTGCCTTCCCTGCGACAGGAGTAGCCCTGGCACCAGCACAGCGGCACCGCTCCAAAGTGTCGATTCCCTGGCGTTCTTCCCAAAGAGCACTCATGGGATTGGTGTTCGTGTACTGCATCGACCCAGCTGTCCTACAGGACTGCCTTGCGAGTTTCTCACGGCCGTATCGTGGATCCCGTGCGTACTGTACCTTGGACGATCCCATGATTTCGCTCGGCTCGCTGTGTCCATTGGTTCAACATCACTTTTCGATTGGAGGTACTGATTTTTCAACTTTGCACAGATGCCATGTCAGGTGACTTGATGCTGCTGCTTGGTCTTCGAAGCTAGCGACACCGCGGACTGTTGGATCTACTCGCCCTTTCCTGTTTATCTTGGTCTTCGTGGCGCCTTCTGCCTACGGGACGGCACCCTCGCCGCAAGCAGGCGGACACTGGAACGGCCGCGCGCAGCTTACTTGTAGTGCCTTCCAGGGTGGTCTCTCGCTTCGAGGCTGGCCATTTTTCTCCACTGTTGCGGTGGTCGGCCTCAACCGGCGGCAGCTCTTTCGCCTCGCTCGCTCGCCATGGCCAAGCACCTCGCCAACCTGGTCGCCGTCCACGGCACCGAGCGGGATCGCGTTAACTGCCCCTTCTACTACAAGATGGGCGCGTGTCGCCACGGGGAGCGGTGCTCGCGGCTCCACAACAAGCCCCTCTCGTCGACGACGCTGCTGCTCACCAACATGTACTACTCGCCCGCGCAGATCAGGGCGGCCGCAGCCGCGGCGGGCCTGCCGCCGCCGACCATCCCTAAAGTCGAGGAAGCAACCTACTTTGACAACTTCTACGTCGACGTGTGGCGGGAAATGGCCAAGTACGGCCGCGTCGATGAGCTGCACGTGTGTGAGAACCTGAGCGACCACCTGGCGGGCAACACATACGTCAAGTTTGCCGAGGAGGACTCGGCGGCGGCAGCGCTCGCCGCCCTCGAGTCCCGCTGGTACGCTGGCCGGCCGGTCAAGGCGGACCTATCGCCCGTCACCCACTTTCGAGAAGCCCGCTGCCGGCCATACGAGAAGGACGCGTGCGACCGGGGGGACTATTGCAACTTTATGCACCTGTGCAAGCTGAGTGATCGCGCCCACCGGCAGCTGTTTGACCGGCGGCGGCGGGGCGCCAAGGTGCCGCCCCCGTCGCGGTCGCCACCGCGGCGGCGGGGGCCTGCCCGGGACGGCAGCCGCGAGTGGGAGCGGGACGCGGAGCGCGGCTCGGAGCGCGAGCGGGACTGGGATGGGGAACGTCAGGCAGACACCGACCGGGGTGTGGGCCGTGAACGCAACGGCAGCCAAGAGATGGATGTGGAGCGGCCGTATAGCGGCCGGCGTCGTCGGGAGGGAGATATGCGAGACACTGATGGTGGGGAGCGGCGGGGCGCTGGGGGAGGGCGCCACGACGAGTACCCTCCGCCACGGCGTTTGAGGCGCACGTCGGGCCACACGTTCGACGAAGGTGAAGACGGGCGGCGCTATGGGGGCGGCAGCTACGCGGACCGCCGTCACCGCGACGAGCCGGCGTCGGCTTATGACGACGGTCGGCGGCGGCAAGACGGCTATGACGGCCGCCCCTTGTTCTAGGCCGAGGGACTCGTCGCCACCCTGTGGTGCTTGGCCATCGCATGTGCACATGTGGGTTAAAACACCCTCCTTTGTCGTTTGCTTCTCACCCATCCACACGCACCAGCATGTCTGCTCTTGTTTGGACTTCCAAGCGAGGCTCTCCAGAAGCTCGGTCAAGCATGTGCGGCTGCCACATCGATGAACGACAGCCTGCTGAGGTGCTTCAGGTAAGGAGAACACCTCGCGAGGCATCATCCCGAACAAGAGGCCGCCTAGATTGTACATCCAGAGCCGATGAAGAAACCTGCGCAGTGCGCCGAGGCATGTCGGTCGACGCCAAACGGGCAAGAACGAAAAGGAAATGGCCTAGGAAAGCTTTCTTTGAGATAACCGCGCGACCCTGGCGCACTCACATCAAACCGTCATGTTGCCCTTCTTCTGCTCCGCACGCTCCAGGATCGACTGCTTGATACCGTTGTGCTTGGGCAAAGACACCAGCCCCTTGCTGCCCTTACCAATGATGAACACGTTGGACTTCTTGGTCGCAAACTCGTGGCCGTCCGCGTCGCGGATGCGGACAATCTCCGTCGACCCAGGATGCTTCTCCCGCAGAGCCATCACGCCGACGCGACCAATGTTGTGGCCGCCCGTCACCATGACCAGGTTACCAACGTCAAACTTGACAACGTCGATAATCTTGCCTGACTCAATGTCGATCATCACCGTGTCGTCCACCCGAATGGTCGGGTCGGGGTAGCGGATGGTGCGGCCGTCGTGGGTGGCCACAAACGGAATAGCGCGGGGGCCAGTCTGCTGGCGCTTCACCTTGCACAGCTTGTAGGCGGCTTCCTCTTTGGCAATCCGATGCAGCACGAAGCGGCCCTTCACGTCGTACAGCAGGCGGAAGAGCTCGTTGGTGCGCTCAATCGAGACCACATCCATGAAGCCGGCAGGGAACGTCTGATCCGTGCGGACCTTCCCGTCCACCTTCACCAGCCGCTGCATGAGGATGGTCATCGCCTCCCGGCTGTTGAGCGCATACTTAAGTCGGTTCCGGAGGATGATGACCAGCGGCAAGCACTCACGCAGCTTGTGCGGACCGGTGCTCGGCCGCGGGGCGAAGATGCCACCCAGCTTGCCGAGCATCTGTTCAAAGAGGACATGGACAGGGTAACAGATAGCAATTCGAGACGAAGGAGGGTCAGGGAATGCCGCCACAGCGCGATGCGTTGGCCAGCCTGAGACGACAACGGCCCGTCGCAACCGACCGCCAGCCACACCAGAGCACCCGTAAGGCTGCACAAAGAAGCCCGCAATGAGGCGCATGATGAAACACGCCCCCACGCAGGTCGCCATCGGACACGCCCATCACGCACCCGCCCACCACACCCGCCAATCACACCCACACATGGCACTCCCATGCGCGGAAGAACCGCAAGAGCGGCGCACCCAAAAGAATCAAAGCGCTTATCAAAAATCGCCCTCCAGACATCCGATCCCAAGAATGCGCCAGTGAGGCTATCCCACGGTCACCAACATCAGGCCATAGGCGGAAACATACCCAGTGGCTCGGCGCTGCCAGGCGCTTCATGTGCTTCTTCGGACCGCGCGCCATCTTGAAAGTGTGCAGCTACTGTCCCAAGTTCTGCTGCTCTACAAAATGCGCCGCCGAGGCGCGGTAAGGGGGGCAGCGGAGGACGACGGGGATGGCGGGGGGTGGTGGAGGAGATGCCTGCGGAGCGAGATGGAGTCGACGGTCGGCGCTCGACACACTGAACGCGGCTGCTCAGCGATCGGCAGAAACGTGACGACGAATGCTCTCATTCAATATCATGTGGCCCGCCTGTGACGCCGTAATATTTCATCTTGCCCACAAGGTCAATGCAAGCAAGACAGGTGTCTAGCGTCTGAATGTACAACACTGCACATCGGACAATACAACTACGTTCGTATTTAATGATCTCGAGTTGAGCATGCAGACTGCCTGGAACGCGTGCAACACCTTAGCTTTGAGTATTGATGTGGAAGCCTCGATCCTGGAGATCTCACATCTGGCCCGACCAATCACCTATTAGTGTCGGTCTCAACGGAAGTGCCCAATGCACCGTACGATTCCTGCTTGTCTGGGTGGCTGTGGGCTGTATCGTTTACCGTTCCAGTCCAGGCAGAGGGGGGCTCGTGGGGACTGTCGCTTGGGCATCCATCGAGCCTCGCACTTCGTCCCGCCGATGAGCTTGTGATCCCTCCACGATGGGGTTTGTCGCCGTTGCCCCCGCTTCGCTGCGCTCGACCGCCTTCTTCGCTACGCCGGTCTCGGCTCGACGTGCCTGCGGCTACCGCCCCGCCCTTCCCGTTGCCGCGGCTCCGTCGCGGGTGGTCGTCGTCATGGCGGCCGACGGCGTCAGGCGGGTGCTCGTGTCGGGCGCAACGGGGCGCACCGGCAAGCTGGCGATGGCCAAGCTCGCCGAACACGCGGACCAACTGCAGGCGGTCGGCCTCGTGAGGTCGGCGGAGAAGGCGGCTACCGTCCTGGGCGACGGCGTCGAGACGGTCGTCGGCACCGTCACGGACCGCGACCAGGTGTTTTCTATTGTGCGGGACAACAACATTGACGCGCTCATTGTGCTCTCGTCGGCGATCCCCAAATTCAAGCCCGCCGAGCCGGGCCAGCGGCCGGAGCACTACTTTGACGACGGGCAGGAGCCAGAGTCGGTCGACTGGGAGGGGGGCCGCAACATGATCGACGCCGCCAAGGAAGTGGGCCTCAGCCACGTAGTGTTTGTCGGCTCCATGGGTAGCACGGACACGCACCACCCACTCAACGCGTTTGGCAACATCCTCAAGTGGAAGCGCCAAGCCGAACAGTATCTGATCGACTCGGGCGTCTCGTACACGATCATCAACCCCGGTGGCCTGCAGGATGCCGACGGCAGCCGGCGGGAGCTTATTGTCGGAAACAACGATGAGATTTACAAGCTCTATGGCACGCCCGCCATTCCCCGCGCGGACGTGGCGATGCTCGCCGTGCAGGCGCTGCTCAAGCCCGAGACGGCCAAGAACAAGGCGCTGGACGTGATCACTAAGCCCGAGGGGGAGGGCACCGTCACCGAGGACTTTGGCAGGCTCTTTGCCAAGACGCAGTCTCAACTTTAGGGTGTGTGTGGTTGACCACAGCGGGGTCCGCTGTTGCCTCTTCGGCCCTTGGCCGGGTGTGGCGGGCAGTCGGTCCTGGCTGCGTTTGTAGCACTATTCTTTCCCCCATTGCTCTTCTTGTTGCTTCCTTGTCGTTTGCTTCCAGCGGTGGTGCTCGAGGATGGTTGGGTGTTCTCGTCACCTGCCCCGCTACCCCGCGGTAGTCCTTGCGCGACACTACCGCACTGGTCTTGTAGGGTGGCGATGCTGCAGCCGCCCGATTGCCCTGTCCAATCTAGCTCACGGCCGACCGACCACACGAGGGGGTGGCGGTGGCGGCAATGACGGCGACGAAGGCATTGACGTGTATGGCTGGCCGACTTTCCTCAGGCGGGCGCTCTTGGTGGGCCTCTGAGTCCGGCATTCAGCCTCTGGTTGTCAGCTGACGAGTCAGACGGAATATCGAGCTCCCAGTGGCACTTGATCGGTGCTACACGTCTCGAGGGTCAATCCCTGCTCCCGTTCTGATCGACTGGCGTGCACATGGTCGTACGGGCCGTAATCGGGGCAGTCGTAGTGTGTCCGCGAGTGCGGTTTGCTTTCTCCGCAGCACCCCTGCGCGCCCATTGCTTCCAGTTATCTTGGCGGGCCCAACCACTCACACAGATTCAGCCGGAGCCGCGCGGCCACGCTCTTCCCTCTTTCGCCGTTTGTCTACAAGCCCCCTGGATCCGAGCGATGCTCATCCAGCCCCAGTCTTCTCCACCGCTCGTGCAAACAGCTCCTTGGCGGCCGCACACCTCTCCACTGCCTCCCCATGCCCGTTCAGCCATCGACCGCCGCCACGACCATGTGCAGCAACCCTCTGGCGCACGGCGCATGCAATCACTATTGGTCTTGTGCCATCGATGGGCGACGGAATCGCCGGCGGCTGGTGCCGGGCAACCCACTCTGGTGCAATAGCACCCATTGCCTAACCAGTCGGCTTTCCGGCGCCTCCCGTCCTGTCACCACGCGTGAGATTGTCGTCAGCTTGCTATGATATTCAGCCCAGCTCGAACGCTTGCCGGCAGCACTTCACCTCAGGACCTTGACAGGAGGCCAGGGGGTAGCCCCGCCACGACAAAATGACAGCATGCTACTATAGGCTCCACATTCTGCCTCTATGGACAGCTGGAACACCACAACACATGGGTGCGTCCCACGCCTTTTACGTTGACGGCTCTTGCTCCGCACTCTCCGTGCGGCGGGCGCCTGACAGTCGCCATGCCAAGACGTCCTCGTCACGTGGACAGCAAGGAACGCTGCCCTGTGCAAACCAGGCGTGTCGCCGAAGAGGCACCGCTCGAATTCGAGGCCGACACGTGGAGACGATTCGCTGCCGCGTCGGATTGCAAACCAAAAACTCTTCTGTCAAGAACCCCTCAGGCCGGCCCCCGCCGCTGCCACCACCGCCACGCACCATCCGCACGGTCGGCGCGGCGCACGCCCCCGTCCCGCGGGCGCGGCGCTCCCCCTCGGCGGCGGGCGGCCGGCAGACGGGTTTGCTGTGGGGCGCCGGCTGTGGCCGCCGCGTCGTCTGGCGTTGCTGGCACGGGCGCGCGTCGACCTTCACCGCCGCGCCGCGACCGCCGCCCCGGCCGCCATCGCCGTGCGGGCGCCCGCGGCGCGACGGCGCCGCGTCGGCACGCGCCGCCATCCTTGTCGGGCGCTACGACCGCCATCCACGCGTCGCTGTGGCTGCCCTGGCCCCTCCTCCTCTCGTGTCTTTCCTCACTGCTGGTGTACCCCCGCCCCCCCAACGCTCCCCCTTCCCTCACGTGGTTCTTGCCCGGCGCCCCGTCTGCCCCCGGTGCTTGTTTCTGCCGCTCCCCCCAGCCGCCCAGAGGGACACCCCATGCGCGGTCCGCGCACGCGTGCCCACACGGGCGGCGCTGCTTAGCGTGTTGGTACGACGGCGGGCAGCGGGCGCCCTTCGCCGGCGGGTAGCCCCTTGCTGGGCCCCGCCGGCGGCGGCAGCGTCAACGGCGGCAGCGTCAACGGCGTCGGCGGTGGCGACCGCAGCGGCACCAGCGGCACCAGCGGCGGCGCCGGTGGCGGCGGCCGCAGGATGACCGTCGGGCGGCCGCACCTGCCGAGCCGCTCCACCGCGCTCGGCGGGCCGACCACATCCCCAACGGCGGCGCTGCGCATCCGCCTCCGCCGCTGGTGGCGGCACTACCGCGACGGCGACCGGCGGCTGCCCGTCGCCTCTGGCGCCTCCTCGACCGCCTCGTCGGCACACTCGGGCGTCCCGCCGGCGCTCTCCCTCACCGGCGGCACGTCGCGCCTCGCCGCCGCCGCGCGGTCGGCGTTCCAACTCTCCTTTTACGTCAAGGTCGGCCTCACCGCCGCGCTGCTCATCCGCCTCGCCTTTTTCTCCACCGGCTCCTCGGCGCCCGCCGGCGCGCTGTCGCCGGCGGCGCACCTGGCGGCGGCGGCCGCGTCGCCGCCACCGACGGTGCGCCTCGTCCTCGCCGCCCACCCGTCGTCGGCTGACGCGACGCGGCGGCTGTTGACGTCGGTGGCCGCCGCCGACTACCCGCCGGGCACCCGCCTGGCGGTGGACGTGTGGCTGTCGGCCACGTCGCCGGCGGCGGCGCTCCCCAAACTCCTCTACGCGCCCGCGCTCATTTATTACGGGCTGCCGGCGTTTTGCCACGCGTGCGCGGCGGCAGCGGCGGGCGGCGCGTTCCGCTCCGCCGCCGCGGGGCGGCTCGCGTCGGTCAACGTGGCGCTCGTGGCGTCCCGCCAGAGCGTCTCGTGGGCCGACATGTGGCCCCCACCGGGGGCGCCGACGCGGGGGGCGGCGGCCGGCACGGCCGCCGTGGCGGGCGCGGCGTCTGGCCCGACGCCGCCGTCGTGGGACGACGACACGGTCGTGTTTCTCGACGGCGCGGCGGTGACGGAGTTGTCCCCCGTGTGGGCGTCGTGGCTGTTTGCCGCCCGCCGCCGGTACGCTGATGCGAGTGACCGCCTGCACGCCGCCGGCTACGCGCTCGACGCGCTCGACGTGTCGGCGGGGCCGGCGGTGGCGGGCCTCCTCGCCGGCGACGTGGCGTGGGCGACCCCGCCGGGCGAGTCGGTCAATGGCTCGGCGCGCGTCGCCGCCGCCGCGGCGGCGGTCGAGGGCGTCCTCGCCTCAGCCGACGCGGTGGCGGTGGAGCACCCGCCCGCCGCGCTCGCCGCCTTTTCCCCGGCCGCCGGCGTGTGGTCGACGGTCAGCGAGTGGCACGCACGGCGGCTGCGGAGCCGCTGGGGCTCCGCCGGCAGCCTCGTTGCCCTCCTCAAAGCAGTGGAGGAGCGGGTGGCGGGTGGCAACGCTGCCGCCGCCGCCGCCGAGATGCGTGCCAGCTTGGTCGCCTACTGTGACGACTACCGCGCGCGGGTCGTTTTTCCGTCGGCCTCCCCGGGCCAACACACGCTGCTGGTGCGCGCGGCCGAGGGGGGGGACGAGGCGGACGCGGCGGCCGCCGCTGCGGCGGCGACGACGGCGGTCGGCTCCGCTGGTGGGGACGCCAGGAGGCCCGCCACGGCGGCTTTGCCCGCCGGCACGGTGCGGGCGGCGCGGGGCGGCGCCCTCCCGACGCCCGCCCGCGTGCGTCTGGCCGCGCGGGGCACCGCCGAGGAGGCGCTCCTGCAACGCCGCCGCCGGTCGCTGACGAGCCCGTGGCGCGCGGCGACCGCGTCGTTTGCGCTGCCCGACTTGCCGCCCGTCATCAAGGCCGACGGCTCCATCACGGCGGGCCGCCTCCACGTGTTTGGGCCCGACGACGTGGGCGCCCGCCGCCTCGCCACGTCGGCTGCCACGTCGGCAGCGGCGGCGGCGGTGGCGGCGGCCGGCGGCATTGGCGGCCTCAAGCGCCTCGGTGGCGGGGCGGCCATCAAGGCCGCCGAGGCCGTTGCGGCCGCCGCACACGCCACGGACGCGGCGGAGCGCGCGGCGGCGGCCGCGCGGATGGCGGCCGACGAGGCGGCGGTGACGACGGGGGGCGACATGGCCGCCTATGCGCGGCTGTGGCGGGATTCCGACGGCTTGGGCGCCGTCGAGCGGCTCGCCGCCGAGGCGCACGGGGCGGCGGTCGCGACGGGGGAGGCGACCGCCGCGGCGGGGCCGTTTGTGTCTTTTACGCTGGTGACGGCGGCGTTTACAGATATGGCCCTCTCCTGGCTGTGCAACGTCCGCGCTCTGGACGCGTTGCCGCACGCGCTGGTGTTTGCGGCGGCCGACGGGGAGTCGTACGACCGGCTGACGGCCGCCGTTGCCGCTGCGTCGGGCTCGCCTCCGGCCGTGGGCGGCGGGGCAGCGGCGGCGGCGGCGGCGGCGGGGGGGGGTGCCTCTGGCGTAGCCCCGCTGTTGTCGTCCACCGCTTCCCGACTGCTGGCCGCCGCGGATGCCAACCGTGGTGCGGCTGCTAGGAAGCCCTTCGTCCCCGCCGCGACCACCACGCCATCCACGTGGGCGGGCGGGGTGGCTGGCGCGGCCGCGGCGGCTTTGCCGTCCCTCGCCGGCCGCGTCGCCGTCATCCGCCTGTCGGGCGTCGGCGGCGGCCAGGCCACGGGTGCGGACGGTACACCGGGCGGCCGTGGCGACTCGTTTGGGGCGCCCGGCTACTGGCAGCTGATGCTCGAGCGGACGCTGCTGCTGTCCCAGCTGCTGGACCGGGGCGTCGGCGTGCTGCTGTTTGAGACGGACCAAGTGTGGATGGGCAACCCGATGCCAGACGTGCTGCGGCTCGTGTCGGGCGGCTGCTCGGCCGACGCGGTGCGGCATCCGCCCACGGCGGGGGACGGGGGCGCGGGCCCGGCGTCGGCCTTGCCGATTGGCGTGCCCGTGCGCCGCGCGGACCTGGTCGGCACCACCAACACGCGCAACGAGATTATGGGCAACTTTCTCTTCCTCCGACCGACGCTCGCCACCCGTCGCTTGTGGTCCGAGGTGTCGATCCAATTCGCGGCCGTCTACAAGCGCCACAAGCTCGCGCGCCGCCGCTCCTCCCGCGCGCTGGATATCGACAATGACCAGTCGCTGCTGACGGACTTGGCCACGCGCTCCCGCAAGCAGCGGCGGTGGACGTCCACCCACCCGGCGGCGCGCGTGTGTGTCCTCCCGCGCAACAAGTACGTGGACGGGCGGTGGTACGATGCGTATTCGGCGTCGGGCAAGTCGCACGCCTTCCGCATCCACTACCGGGGCTCCGCCGCCGCCGCCCCGGTGGTCATCAACAACAACTTTATCGTTGGCATTCCCGCCAAGATGTCCCGCGCCAAGCGGTACGGCCACTGGTTTGTGTCGAGCGCCGGCGTCTGTGACGCGCAGGCGGTCCACCGGGCGGTGGCGCGCCTGCACCCGGAACGCGCAAGACGGTAGCCCTGCGTGCTGCCGCGGCTGGGGAGTGTCGGGGAGGGAGGGGACTGGCTGGGTCCTCGCAGTGCGGGGGCGAGTGGTGCTGTAGCATCTGGTGGTTGTGTGGCGACAGCCACTGCTACGAGCTCGAGCATACGGCACTAGTCTCCCTCTCTTTTTTTTTTTGACAGTCCTCACTGACGTGGAAGCAAGCGCAGGCGCCCAGCACAGCCAGTCATTGGTGTCAGTCAATGAAGACGTGTATAGCAAGACAGGTAATCGGAGTTTGTTGCTTGCCGCGTCATTCAAGCGCCAGCTAAATCCTGTTGTCATCCCTTCCGTGCAAAAGCCCCACGCTCCCAGGGCTATCGGCACAGCATTCCACTATGAGTCGCTATGCACTGCATGCAAACACACAAAGAGCGGCCGCGGGAACGCCATCGTGCAAAGCAGACAAATGGACCAAGTCAGTTACATGAGCACAACGCGCAGTGCACGGTCTCGAACGGCTCCTCGTCGTCGTGGTGTGGGTCTGTAACGTCAGTCACAGTAAAGAAAGTAAGGTAGCTGGCCCGATAAGATCGTCACTGGAAGACCTAGGACAAATGCCGTCGGGTCATCATCCGCTGGCGACCACACACCAGGCTCGTGCATCGAATGGAACACCAACACGTACACTATACACATCTACACACGCACAAGGGGATAATGAGACAGGTAAAACTGATGAGAACAGAGCAAAGAAGAACGTCAGTAGAAGATACAACATGGGGCGGTGACCACAACGTGCGGACTAACAAGTGATGCTAGAAGACGTCCAGACGGGTGTAGGGAAGCACTTCATCAGCGCACTTAATTCTATCGTCATCCACACACCCAGCAGGCCAAGGGTAAGACACCCAGACTGGCAAGCCGGGCGCGTGATGCGTCAGACTCGTCATCTATAAAAATCAAGTCAGTTTCATCAAGTGAAGCCGCAACCCTCCAGCAGCGACTACGTCGCGTGACAGTGCCAAAGACGCAGACAGCAACGTACTCGGTGGAGAGCGCAAGCGGACGCGTGAGCGGCAGAGACAAAGCCGCGCCTGTGAGAAGTAAACGAGCAACTACGCTCACCGGGGCACAACATAGGTCCAAGACACGAAGCAAATCGGTCGCCAGGGGATAGCGTCGCGACCAATGCGACCATGCCAGAGTCAGAAAACCCGTCCGTGCTGTGCGTCTACCCTTACGTGTTCACAGTGGCCACCGCAAACACCTTACTTCTGCTTCCCGTCAGGCCTATCATATCAGTGCTCAGGAATAGGGAGCCGTGGCAACCCTATTACTCACGAATATTCCTTTTTTGGCATGGAATGGTTGTCATCACTGGAAGCACAGAGTGGGCGCCAGCGATCACACATAGAGTGAGCGCAAGAACGTACCAAGTGTACTATCGTATGGTAGCACATGCAGCAGAGGGGATGTGAGGAGGCGGCGATGAGGCTCGAGGGTGAGGAAGGGATCGCACATGGGTGCGTCACCAGCGTCGCAGTCAGGCAAGGGAGCCACCGGCGCGACACCCGAGCCGATCAGGCCCGTGTCAAGGAGTCATCGGAAGAGAATTCAGGTCGTGTCGCCCGAGTTGGACGACAGCGCCATGGCACTGCGCTGCCGAAACGACGCACACCTGCCCCGGCGCCGATGGTGGCGACGCCGACGTCAACGTTCTTGATCAGCTCAGACGCCGTCCCAAGTTTTACTGGATCAAGCTCATTCGATCAATTGCTTTCGATCTCAATCGGTCAAGTGCGCAACCACCCCCATATCTTCAGAGCTTTCCACTCCGCGGAAATGAAAAAAATGAATTCAGTGTGGACATGGAACGTGGGACCTTGCACACGACGATGCGTGTACATAGCCGCTGCCGCCACCCGTGCGCGCCGTGGCGTGCTATGGCTCTCATGGGTGTCACTGGGAGCAATCACGAGCGGTGACAGTGGTCGCCAGCGAGAAAGGACGAGCCGATGCCCACGGCGCACGTCCGCCGACCTCCTGCTGGCGGTGATGGCCCGCGCGACGAGGCGTTGCTCGCAACTGCGGGTTACCATGGAGCGACGTGCGAGGCGTGTACGGTTTGCTGTGAATAAAAAAAAAAAAAGCAGCACCTGGTGGGACCTACACCCGACTCGCTTGGTCTGATGAGCTCCCATCCGCAACCGCTGCGCCACCCGCCGCCTCACCCCCCAAAAGCAATCCCGTCACCCCCTTCCACCACCCTCCCCTCCCACCTGGACAGGAACAAAAAACCTAGATGGTCCGCGCGCGAGACGCCGAGATGGACACCTCCTTGCCGACATTGAGGCCCTTGTTCTTGACCGACGCCGGCAGCCCGCCGCGCTTGGCCCACGCGTCCGCCGCGCGCTGGCGCTTGGTGATCTTGGCCGACACCTGCCGCACCGCGTCGGCGCGCGAGCGGCGGCGGCCAGAGCGCGCCGAGCGCGCCGCCGGGCCGCCCGTGTACAATACGCACACGAGGGTAAAGGCGTCCGAGACGGGGCGGCCAAACGGCGCGAGCGCGTCCGACGCGGCCACGTTGCGGTCGCGGTGCTGGCCGCCATAGTCGGCAGCGTTGTGCTTGGCCTGCCAGTCCGCCCACGTCTTGTCGATAAAGGCCTGATGGAGAAAGTAGACCGGGTCGTTGGCGCCGGTGGTGATCGCGCCCAAGTCGCCCGGGTTGGAGGTGAAGAGGCCGCCGGCGCCGACAAACACAAACGAGGACGACACCTCAATGGCCGCCTCAAAGTCGGCATAGTTGTTGACCTCGTCGACAAACATGTCAAGGACGCCCTGCTCGTCAAAGAACGTGTCCTCCATGCCCCCGGCGACGCGGGCGTTAAAGCCGCGCGTCACGCACCCGCCGCCGCCGACCGACTTGGCCATATTCGCAAACGGCCCGTCGGGGATGCACTGGCCGCCCGTCTTGGCGCCGCCCATCAGGTCGGTGGCCCACACGGGGTCCATCGCCGGGTCTTCAAAGTTTTGCGTCCACGCCCAAAACGGCAGCGACACGGACGGGTTTTCGTAGCGGAGGGCGTCCTCCAACTCGAGCAGGAACAGGCGGTGCCACGGCAGGTACTGCGAGCCGCCATGCGCGGCTTGCGCATTGTTGGCCAGCGCTTGGGCGACGAGCTTGTACGCGCCGCTGGCAATGATGGCCTTGAAAGCGTCGGTGAGGCTCTTCTTCTCCCCAGCGCTGAGCGCGGTGGTCTGCTTGCGCACGCGCTTGTTGCCAGCGTTGCAGTTCTTCCACCCGTCCCCAAACGCCCACGGCTTGCGCGTCGGCTTCGGCGTCGGCGTCGGCGTCGGCGTCGGCGTCGGCGTCGGCGTCGGCGTCGGCGTCGGCGTCGGCGTCGGCGTCGGCGTCGTCGTTGAACTGCCCCCGCCGGGCGTCGGCACCGGCGTCGGCGTCGCGTTGAGGCCGCACCGCACCTTGCCGCAATACCTCGTCTCGCACGTGTTGCGCCGCACCCACATGGTGGAGCATCCGCCGCCGCCGCCGCCCGACCCGCCGTTGCCCCCGTTGCCCCCGTTGCCCCCATTGCCACGCCCGTTGCCCCCATTGCCACCATTGCCGCCGTTGCCCCCACTGCCGCCAAAGCGGCCGCCCCTGCCACCATTGCCACCATTGCCACCATTGCCGCCAGAGCCCCCCCCAGAGCCGCCATTCCCACCGTTACCACCATTGCCACCGCGGCCGCCGCCGCCGCTGGCACATGTCGTTTCCTGCACCCACTTGTTGCGGCAGTGTTGGCCGCAGGGTTCCGTCACCCAACAAAAAAAGTTGCGTTTGGGGTTGCCATAGCCCCGCCAGCACGACGGCGCGCGGTACTGCTTGGCCGCCACCGCCAGGTCCACGCCTGAAGTCGGCAGCGCCGTCACCGCCACTGCCGCGGCAGCCGCCGACACGACCGCGGCGGTCGCCGCCAGCGCCGTCAAAATCGTGTGGCGACCCATCGTGGGCACCCGCGGGACGGGAGGGAAAGGGGCGGGGGGAAGAGGAGTGCGGAGATGAAGGGGAAATATGTGAAATGTAGAAGCGACGACCGCGCCAACCGTGTCGCGACAGAGCTCGGGAGGGCGGGCGGGCAGGGGTGGCAACGAAAACCCCACAGCCGCGCGGCCGCTCCCCACCGCCGCCGTCTTCTGCCGCACGTGCGTCGCCTGTGTGGGAGACCCCCGTGGCCGACAAGCCCGACACGAGCGTCAGACGCCCCCGTAGAAGGCGTGGACACCCTCCCCGCCGCCCTCCCGCCCGTCAACCTCCTCGCGCGGCTGCCCGCCGCGGAGTTGGCCGCCCTCGAAGCCGACGCGCGGTCCGCGTTGGCGGTGCTCGCGCACCCGGGCGCCGCCGCAGGGGCGGCGCCGGGGAGCGCCGCCGCCCTCTTTTCGCCAGCGCCCCCGCCGCCGCCGGCCGCCCGCTACGACGCGCTCGTGCGGGTGGCGTTGCCCGACGCGGCCGACGCCACGGCGACGGCGGCGGCGGCGGCGGCCACGGTAACGACGGCGCTCGTCGGCGCTCGCCGTGCCACGGCGGCGGTGGTGCTCGCACCGCCCGCCCCCGGGGTGCTCCTCATGGGCGTCACCGCGTCGCCGGCGGCGCTCTTCCGCCGCGTCGACACGGCCGCGTCGGCGGCGGCGCCCGCCGCGGGTGGTGGCGCCGCGGTGGCGGGCTCGGGCCCGCCCGCCGCGTCGGCGGCGGCGGCCGCCGCGTTTCGCGCCTTTTGGGGGCCCGCGTCGGAGCTCCGCCGCTTTGCCGACGGCACCGTCGCCGAGTCGGTCGTGTGGACGGCCGCGGCGGTGCCCGACGTGGCCGACGTGCCGGCGGCGGTGCTAACCGCCGCCCTCGCCCGCCACGTGCCGGCGGCGGCGCTGGCGGGCGTGACGACCGCGTCGCGGTGGGGGGGGCTCCCCCCCGAGGCGGCGCTGGCGGCCCCCGCCGCCGCCGCTGCCGCCGACGCGCTCGCCGTCGCGGCGCGGTCTGCCGACGCGGGGGTGGTTGGCGGCCGCGTCCTCGGCGTGACGCCGACGGCGCCGCTGCTGCGGCGGGCGGAAGCGGTGGGGGGGGCGGGCGGCTTGGACGCCGCCCGCGGCAGCCGCGTCGTGCGCGCGCCGCTCGGCGCGGTTGTGCGCGTGCGGCTGCCGCCGGGGGGGGGGGCGGCGGCGGCGGCGGCCGCGGCCGACGCGGACGCTGCCGCCGCGACGACGCTCAAGGTGTGTCTCGGCCTTGCGGCCGCCCTGCGGGACGGGGGCGTCGACGCGACGGCCGTGGCGGGCGGCACCGTGGAGGCGGCCGTCGGCGGGTGGGTGTTTTGCCTCACCCCCTGCCTCGTGGCCGGCGACGATGCCGTGCCGGTCGGCGGCGGCGGCGACGGGTGGGCGACGGCCACCCGCCCCGCCCTCGCCGAGGCGCTGCGCCAAGTGGCGGCTGCGCGCCCCGCCCACCCCCCGGCGGTGCGGGTCGCGCAGCGGTGGCTCGCCGCGCAGATGCTTGGGGGCCACTTTGGGGCGGAGGCCGTCGAGCTCCTCGTCGTTGCTGCGCTCGCGCCGGGCGGCCGGGGGCTCCCGCCCGCGGGCGGGTGCGCGCTGTCGGGCTTTGGGCGCTTCTTGTACCTGCTGACGGACTTTCCGTTTGCGGCCGCGCCGGTCGTCGTCGACTTGCCGGGGCTCGACGACGTGCCGCTGCCGCCC
>ENA-ORXR01002374-ORXR01002374.1-marine-metagenome-genome-assembly--contig:-NODE-2374-length-18102-cov-15.181359_pt1 | contig 18102 bp, 16 predicted proteins | sample MGYA00237866_ERZ511479 | MGnify/ENA metagenome assembly ERZ511479 | reverse complement strand
GGGGGGGGGGGGGGGGGGGGGGGGGGGGGGGGGGGGGGGGGGGGGCGGGGGGGGGGGGGGGGGGGGGGGGGGGGGGCTAGATACGAGCCGTGTGCCGTCTGGCGGTCGTACTGGGTGCGCGGCTGGTGCCACGTTTGGCGAGCGGTCGCCACATGATGGAGGCCATATGTCCGGCATGTTGGCTGCTGTGGCGGCTGCTGCCGCCCTTCAGGCCTCGATTTATCCACCAGGCCGCGGCGGCACACTGGCAACAGAGAGCGGCGATTCCACGCCCCACCTCGGCACAACCGCGGTGGGTTCCCGCTCTCTCGCACTCGGCAGCTCGCCGCAGGCACTACCGGTGGACCGCGACGGCAGCGGAAGCGGTTCCGACGACGAGATTGCGCTTGTCGACGTCTTGTGCTCCGTCGGCGCGTCCAAGGCGGCGGCAGCTCTGACAGATTCTGCTGCTGCTTTGGTGGCCACGGCAGTTCTGAAAACACCGAGGTCGAAGGCGGGAGTCCCTGTCGTTGGCACAGTTCTGCCATCGCTATCGACCCCCGCGGCTTCTGAGGCGGTGACTGGCGGGCGTGTATGCGGCGTTGGTGGAAAGGCGGCACCATGCGAGAAACCAACAACTGTCGTCGCAGCTACTGCGACTGCCGGGGGTGGCGCGCGGGCTCTGCCTCATGCGGACTCGTCGGCGGAGGGCAGTGTGAGGGACAAGGCGGCGGTTTCTACGTTCTTCAAGATCAACACTATCCGCGCCGCCGGTCCCAAGGGCCCAGAACTACCGCCTGTAGCGTCCACCGGACACGTGACGGCGGAGGTCGCAGCCGCGGAGGCACGCACAACCTCGTTCGGCGGCGGCACGTCTGCGTCGGCCGCCCCGCTACCGGCGCTTGCTGTGTCGGTCGCCCCGCGGCTTGTGGCGGCACGAGTTTTGGCTCGGCCGACAGCAGCTAGCTTTCATATCCCGTCGAGCCTCGAGCGTGACGACCAGCACGTCGCGGCGCTGGAATCGTCGGCCGGACGCACGAGTGGGAGCAGCGGAGCGGACCGCGTAGCTGTGGAAGACACGCCGGGTGCGGGCCGGACGCACAAGTCTGTATCGGGCGCGGCGGATCCGGTGCTGCTGACCGTCGCGCCGTCGGCGGCGATGCCCACTTTGGTTTTACGGGCCGCCAGCGCTGCCATCGTGGACAAGGCCGCGCTGAGCCCCATCGTTGGTCGCGCCGCCGCCGCCACCGCCGCCGCCGCCGCCACCGCCGCAGCTTCTTCGTCTCGCGATGCGGTCGACGACGCGTCGGAAGTGGTTGTTGCGGAGGTGGAGCCAGTGGCAACTATGGGTAGTGGAGGGACGCCCGCAACGCGCGGCCTACCGCCTTCTGGTGACCAGAATCAAGTAGTATGGTCGGGGGATAATCGATCCCGGGTTGCACATGCTGAGCGTGCACCGCGACTACCCGCTTTTCGTGTGATCGGAAAGCCTCCCCGTGGGCTTTGAGTCAGCGGCCTCTGCTTCTTCTCTCTGAATCGGGCTTGTGCTTTTTTTGCAGACATGTTTGCTCCGAAGCACCTGTTCCACTTTCTCACATGGGCAATACAAAAGGACGGCACCGACAGCAGCAGATCCATCGTCGGAGCTGTCAACAGCAAGAGCAACAGCGAAACCAGCACGCACCAGCGACATGACCGAGAGGCGGCGGCGGTTTTCTCTGTCTGCCGCTGCTGCTCCAGCACATGTGGCCGGGACGCGCAGACACAACGGCAACAGTGACCCCCCGCCCTGTGCTGGACATCTCGGGGCGCGATCGAGGGCATGCAGTCCACACACATAAGTTGGTGCCCGTTCTATCCGCGGAGACGGTCAGCAGACACCCGTGCAGGCAGCCACGCCGTACATTCAAGTCCGTGTCCTAAATTCTGCGCGATGGAGTATATTGAACTGTTCAAGAAAGCGAGGGGCCACAAGCAGCGAATGTACGCTTTTGAGGCGTTTCAAGTGCTTTCGATGCACTGAATGACATCTTCAAGGGCTTCTGTCATACCCAACGCTGCAAACGGCCAGTGCCGGCTGTCTGGCGCGCCTTTGCTGTCTGGAATGCTGATCACTTCATCTCGTTCTGCGTGCAAGTTGACAGCGTCCGCAGCCGATCGGACATCTCCAACAGGGCCAACGACTGAGCACGTTGGAGTCTGCAGGCGGCGGTTGTGAGATCCACTCGACCTGGTCTATTACCGGAAAGGTCCGCAGCAGGCCCCTACCGACGATCGCCGCTGTATCGGACGGTACAGCCGCTGTGGTCATCGTGCGCCGCCGCTGTCCCCTGAACCCGGTCATCCATGGTACGTTGGCGAATGTGCCCGTGACCGGATATGACTGACTATGCGTGTCGGGCAGTCTCCAGTGTACGTGGGCTGGCATGCATGCGTTGCTGTCCCCTCTTGGTTGTCACAGTCGTTATTGTCTAACCCCTCTTTTCTGCGCGCTCCTCTTTCGCTTTAGGTATTGGCTTTGCATGCTCGCCTCGTCCACAACCGCAGAGTTTGACGGCTGCATCCCGGGGGTGCACACGATAGCCGCGACGAAGAGCATCACGGAGAACCGGCCTGTGCCATCTCAAGTATATACCTATCGCTGGACGGAACGCCTCCGAAGCGTTCGACTCGTTATCCATTTGGTGCCGGCATGAGCGCTGCGGCGGCGGGGGCTGCTTCCGCGCTTTAGGCTTCATACGTGACTACGCGGGATGCGTCTGCGGTCGTTAGCGAAGACCCCCCGAGGGTAGGAGAAGAGCTATTTGTATGAGGAGGTGCCATTGCTAGCCGTCTGTGGCCCGCTCAGTGCCACTGAGGCGCCGGCGGGCGGGCCAAGCACTCGGGGAGCTCATCAATACGACCATGGACTGAGAAACAAAGAATGTAGCGCACCGGTGCATGAAATCCCTTTTCTTCGACTCGTTGAGGACCCGCTCATCGTGTGAAGACGGTGGCCTTCGTGAAGACAATCCTCCAAAACGGACAGTGGTGAACCAGACTCTTTCATTTCATGCACCAAACTCCATGACAGATGGCGATGGAGACGGCGAGATCAGGCGTGCTCTGCGCATGTGTGCTATGCGATTCAGTAGCGTAAGCGGACTGGAAGAAGCCCCTACAGGCGGAGGGGAGGCAGGCCAGTACAAGAGCAGCCTGAACTCTCCACGCACGTGGAGCGGGCCCCAATGGCGAATGGCGGTTCGCTTCGAACTGCGTGCACTGGGAAGCCAATGTACTGCTGCCGCCGCCCCTTCGCTGCGGCCCACGCATTTCGACAACAGAGTACAACTGTGTGCACACATGTCGTAAGAGCAGATGTTCGTTTACCGTGTGACTCAATCCCCCTCAATGAGTACCTTGCAGCACACAAGCGACTATGACCACAATTCGCTCAGAACCACACACTATAAGACGCGAACGTACATCTCGTCCCCTCCGTTGACAGAAGAAAAAAAGTTCTTGGTCTATTCATGTTGATACCGCATCTGCTGCCTGGTAGTTGCCACCACTAAGCTGCCCCTGCCGGAAAAGAAAAAGAAACATAGCACAAGGCACAAACGACGGACCTATGACACAGTGTCAGATCGCAGCTCGTGAAGGAACGCGTATCTATGACGCACATCCCGACCCGCGGCATTCAATCTACTGCTCTCACCCGGCCGTAGCTTCTTGGCGCCTGCTGACCGTCACTGCGGCACACAGACAGGTGTACATATGGCATCGAATCTCGCTGATACTGTGCCCACAACTTGCGTCCAGACAATGACAACGGCAACACTATCGGTGAGGCGGGAGGCGCGCAGCAAAGAGGGCGACCACGTCAGTGGGTCGGGTGGCAGGTGGGCACGTCAGCGGCCAAGTCGGGGGGCCGGGCGTTGGGGGGGCACGACAGCGGCCACGTTGGTGGGTCGGGTGGCGAGTGGGAACGACGGCGACCACGTCGGTGGGTAGGGTGGCGGGTGGGCACGACGGCGACCTCGTCGGTGGGTCGGGTGGCGGGTTGGCAGAACGGCGACCTCATCGGTGGGTCGGGTGGCGGGTGGGCACGACGGCGACCTCGTCGGTGGGTAGGGTGGCGGCTGGGCACGACGGCGAGCATGTTTGTGGGTCGGGTGGCGGGTACGGGTCTGGTGGGTGACACAGGCTGACGGGGCGCAGTCTTGCTCACGAACGTGAGGACAGCATTCGTGATCATCGGAGCAAATTGCATGCGGTGAGATTGCGAAGATATTTTTTTTCCAGAGAGGCAATCACGACCCGACCCATCGAGGTCATAAATCGGCCCGATGCAAGATAGGAATGTGCTGTTACGACTGCTGGGCACTGACTTCGCATGAAACCATCTTTTGCGTGATGTAGCACCCTTTGAAAGACAGTGTTCGTTTCTGGAGGACCTGAAACGAGACATGACAACCTGCTCTTGTCGGGAAAGTCTTGCTTGCATGACAAGAAGTGTGGTCACTGTCCACCGTGACAGGAGGCAGAATGCTTCATGCTCTGTTTACTTCATTTCCAGGTTTTTCGTTCATTGAAGTACATCGAAATCGCTCCTCTTCTGTGCAAAGGTGGGCCACTTTGTTGGTAACGCGCTTCACGCGTAAAGCAAAGACAATTGCTGTGTTCATGAAGTTTCACACTGCAGCTCAGTCTCTGTTGGCCGACAGCCCGTTTCTGGCGCCTGCCGCAAACAACAAACTCTTGGCCTCGTGTCCTGCGCTGCAGATGGCATGACGCAACACCTGGAATTGAGATTGTGCGCAAGCCTCCTGCAATACCTCGCGGCACCATGCCTGTGAGCTGGGTGGCCCCCGAAGCGCCGCCGGCGCTGTCTGACCAGTGGAAGCACCCGCCAACCTCGCAATGGGTGATCGCACCAGATGCCACCAGGTGATCCCTGCACTTGTAGGTGGGCACACAAGCGTCACCCCAATTGTTCCGCCAATCGGAGCCGCTCACCGGCTCAGATCGGATGATCGGCCAATTGGAGCCGCTGACTGGCTCAGATCGGGTGATCATACGAGCCGCCACCACAGGCGAATCATGTTTTTTTGGAAGCGCCTCCCGCGCTTCCGCCTCAGTCGGGACCCTGTGCGGCTCACGTACGGTGATGGCCCGCTCGCTCCCAATCAGGTAGTCGCACCCGTTGCGACCAGGCAACCCTCGCGATTGTGGGCTCGCGCACATGCACCGTCCGTGGGTCGGCTTCAGCAAATTGCAGCCCCTCACCGGCTCGGATCGGGTCACCGGCCGCCACCGCCGGTGTGGACGGCCAAGTGGAAACCGTTGCGCATGCTGGTCCACGCTCTTTTGTCGCCAGCCTCACCACTGCGGGTGTCGCTGCGTTTGCGGCGTCCCGCCACCATGTTCTCCGAGGAGACCCGACAACATGTCCTCGGCTTGCTGGATGAGGACTACACGCCGGAGGAGGTACGTGGCATCATGGGGTGCTCCGAGCGGTCGATGCGGCGGTGGATGAAGAACCTTCGAGACAACGGGACGGTTTCGCGGAACCCAGTGCTCCAGAACTCCCACGAGGACGCCGCTGTGCGCAACCCGGCACTCACCCACGCCATCCTGTCGCTGTTGCAGCGCGAGCCGGCTGCGTTCCTGAAAGACCACTCCGACTTGTTGGTCGCCCTTAGCATCGACTACCCCGCCAGCGACCACCGCTACGTCAGCGCAGCCACAGTCTACCGCGTGCTACGCGCCAACAACATCACGAGGAAGCGGGTGGAGCGCCTCTACTCGGAGCGGTCGGAGGAGGCGCAGCGGGAATTTGCAGTGGCGATCAACGCCATCCCAATGCGGTGCCTGATATCCGTCGATGAGACCCACACGGCAGGCTCGGATATGTACCGACCGTATGGCCGCAGCGTCAACGGGGTTCCCTGTCGCTTGTTCGACCGCGACACCCGGCCGGTACCACGCACAAGCACAATGATGGCCGTGTCGCTGTGTCACGGTGTTCTCTGGAGCACGACGGTCATCCTGGGCGGTGCACAGACGTCTGATGACTGGCGTTTGTTCCTACACTGTCTTCGAGACCAGATGAACACATACGTGCCCGGATTGCCTTGGGAGCTTCAACCAGACGCATGCGTCATCCTGTATGATAATGCCGGCATCCACGACGCGGCAGGCGATGCGTTTATGCAGGCCAACGGCATGTATTTTGTGCGGCTTCCTGCCTACTCCCCCAACCTGCAGCCCATCGAAGGAGTCTTCAACGAGCTGAAGCGCAATGTGCGCGACCTCGTTTACCTTAACCACAGGTACATGACCAAGCCGATGCGCCTGATGGCGACTGCCACAGCAATGCTGACGCATGCGCAAATCGCTGGCCAGTTTGTCCGTGTTTCAAACAATATTGCCGCGCTGCTATGATGGGGGTGTGCTTCAATGGCTTGCCTTGAAAGAAGTTGGACAAAGGGCTGCTGTCGATCCTTTCTCAAGCAACACAGTGGTCCATTTTTTGCGGCTTCTGTAACAAACGCGCCTCACCTGGTCACCCGCTGGGCCATTTCTCACCACTGCAGCGAGACTACGGCCGCACGTGCTGCCCAAGAATACTCCGCTTGAGAAAGAGACAGCGCCGCAGATGGCGGTTATGGCCGTGGCGCCCTCAACTACGGACGCCCCTCACGGTGCGTTCTTCGCGGCCGCGGCATCCCGCCCTCGGCTTCCCGCCCACAAAGCTAACAGCCACCACCGCCCGTGCCGTACATTCGGCCGCCTCGCGCCCCGTCGTCCACCTCCACACCTCGAACGCCGATGCCTGCCAAAGGGACGGCCAGCGCCACGTCCCTCTACCCACTCGTCCCCACCCCCACCTTGTTGCCTCGCCCCCAGTCGCCCACCTCCACACCTCCACCGCCGCCGGCTGACAAAGGTACGGCCAACGCCGCGTCCCTCTACCCACTCGTCCCCATCCCCACCTTGTTGTCTCGCCCCCAGTCGCCCACCTCCACACCTCCACCGCCGCCGGCGGACATAGCCGCCGCAGCCGCCGCCGCCGTCCACCCACTCTTCCCCACGCCCGGCTCGCGGCCTCGTCCCCCGCGAGCCGGCCACCGGCCTCCACACCTCCACCGCCGCCGGCGGACAAAATTGCCGCCACTCTGTCCGCCGTCTTCTCACTCTTCCTCACCGCCGGCTCACGGCCTCGCCCCCCGCAAGCGGGCCGCCCGCCTCCACACCTCCACCGCCGCCGACCGACATAGCCGCCGCGGCCGCCGCCGTCGTCCGCCCACTCGTCCCCACCCCCAGGCTGCGGCCTCGCCCCCCGCCGCTCGACTTCACGCCTCCACAGCCGCCGGAAGACACAGGCACGGCCACCTCGCCGCCGTCTACCTACTCGTCCACACCCCCAGGATTCGGCCTCGCCCCACGTCAGCCAAGTCTACACCTCGACCGCTGCCGGCCAACAAAGGGACGGCCACAGCCGCCGCCGTCTACGCACTCGTCCCCACCGGCTCTCGGCCTCGCCCCCCGCGAGCCGGCCGCCCGCCTCCACTCCTCCACCGCCGCCGGCCGACAGAGCCGCCGCGGCCGCCGCCGCCGTTCACCCACTCATCCCCACCCCCAGCTTGTTGCCTCGCCCCCAGTCGCCCACCTCCACACCTCCACCGCCGCCGGCGAGCATAGTCGCCGCCACCCCGGCCGCCGTCCACCCACTCGTCCTCACCCCCGGCTCGCGGCCTCGCCCCCCGCGAGCCGGCCGCCCGCCACCACACCTCCACCGCCGCTGGCCGACGTAGCCGCCGCGGGCGCCGCCGCCGTCCACCCACTCGTCCCCAACCCCGGCTCGCGGCCTCCCCCGCGAGCCGGGCACCCGCCCCCACACCTCCACTGCCGCCGGCCGACATAGCCGCCGCGGCCGCCGCCGCCGTCCACCCACTCGTCCACACCCCCAGCTTGCGGCCTCGGCCCCCGCCGCTCCCCTTCAAACGTCCACAGCTGCCGGCCGACATAGCCGCCGCCATCCCCGCCGCCGTCTACGGACTCTTCCCCAGCGTGCGGATTCGCCCCCCGTCTCCCACCTTCACACCTCCACCGGCTTGGCGAGCACAGCCGCCGCCACCGCCGCCGCCGTCTACCCACCCATCCCCACATTCGGCTTGCGGCCTCGCCCCCCGCCGCTCCCCTTCAAGCGTCAACAGCTGCCGGCCGTCACAGTCGCCGCCATCCCCGCCGCCGTCTACGGACTCGTCCCCAGCTTGCGGCCTCGCCGCCCGCCGCCCGCCTTTACACCTCCACCGCCGCCGGCCGACAAAGCCGCCGCCACCCCCGTCGCCGTCTCCCCACTAGTCCCCACCCCTGGCTTTCGGCCTCGCCCCCTGCCGTCCGCCTCCAAACCTCCGCAGCCACTGGCCGAAACAGGCACGGCCACACTCGTTGTCGTCTACCAACACGTCCACACCCCCGGCTTGTGGCCTTGCCCCCTGAAGCCCGCCCTCACACCTGTACCGCCGCCGGCCGACACCGGCGCCGCCATCTACGCCGGCGTACACCAGCTAGCGCCCACCAGCGTATTGTGGCGCCGCCCTCCGTTCGCCGCCTCTCCACTCTGAGCGTCACTGGGGCGCTCCCTGAGAGGCGGGCAACTTCAACGACTGACGCGCCCGTGCGGCGGCGGTCCGGTGCCGCCTCAAAGAGCCAACACAACAACCACCGCCTGCACCTGCACGGGATTACAAAGCGGCCACTGCCGGCCGGGCCGCGGTCACATTCACCGCAGTCGGCCACTGCAGCCGCTGCTGCGGCCGCCGGCCGACGCACGTGCAAACGCAAACACGTCATCGGACGAGGTCCATTGCCACCACCGCCAGAACGAGGCTGAAAGCTGCACGACGCGCAACGTCTCCTCGCACGCGGCCACCGCAACCACCGCTGCGGTGGCTGTGGTGATGGCGGTGGCGGCCACTGCGCCGACCATGACGTCGTCTTCCCCGCCGCTGTTCCCCGCCGCTGCAGCCAATTGTCCCGTAAAGGGAGAAGTTGGACGGAACGATACAGCCGCCGACGAGACAAAGCGGCAGCAGCAGCCGCCACCATCGACTTAGAAAAAAAGACAGCGACGGCGCAGCCAGTGTCTCGACGGATTCGGCCACGTCGTGACGAGCTGGTTGGTGCAAAATGATATTGCATCGCAGCCGTGGGTCGAGCGAATCAACGGCTGTCGTGGTGGCGCTCGAGAGCACTGGAGACTTGGCACGCCCGTTCGAGAACCTGACAGTATTGCTGTAGAATCGGTCGTGATATCAGAACCGAGCGACTTGGTTCCTGGAATCCATTGGCCCGGCCACATGACTGCAGGCCCCTGTGGTCGGTCCACAATGAGCGGCCAATCACTGGCGCCAGAGAGACATGAGCGGTAGCCCCCTGCTCGAATACATCGGCCACACGTTTCGGCCCCGAGCCTGCCCGCACATGAGTACAAAATTGCCAGGTCTCTCCCCGCGCCCATGCCGGGGGGTGCACTAACAACCATGCCTGTACTAGACCCCCTCCGCGAATACATCGCGCACCCGTTTCACCTCACTGTGAAAACCATACTTGTGTGGGCTACTTGGAAATCGTCTGGTCCCCCGACAAACGCAGTCTGCCAGTGAGGGCCAACTGATATGCCGACAGTTCCGGACCGGTGCCGTCGAGCAGCCGTTTCGTGACTCACGATCGTCTGTTTGGTCTGCAGTCTCGCCGTGAGACATGCGCTCAGAGGGTTGTAAAGGGGGCATTCCATCTCGCGACACAACTGGTCAGCAAACATGCACAAGTATGCGTGGCCACATTATAGAAGAGCACCATATGTCATCCTCTTATATCTCCTTCGAAGGAGGCGACTTACATAAGTCATCCACCAATGATAAGCAGTACTGGCTGTTCGAATCAGCCAATCAAGGTCTGTGATAGAAGTAATATCCAAGGACCCGTGGCCGGTCGACCATGAGACAGTAGGGCGACGGTGTGATCACCCGTCAGTGCCCGTGAAGTCCACGTGGCGCTCCGTGAAGTCCACGTTGTGCACGTGAGCACCACGTGGCGGACACAGGCAATGGGGTCCGCCAAGTACATTTAATCTCAAAGGCGTGTCAGCATAGTTGAGCACACATTCTCGTGGTAGTGTGCACTCAATAGAGTTGCGTGCACAATATGAAACCAGTCCGTCAAAAACCTCAAAACCTTTACCCCATGGCTCATACTTTCACAAAACAGTTCTCAGTCGTCTTCCGGGAGCGCTTCGCGCCACGAAGAGGCGTGAATTACTCGCGATGCAACTGTCCTTGTGATACTCGTTCTCAGCTGGCCACTACCGAGCCGCCATGCCGCGTATGTGCGACGTGCCTTCTTTGTGCCATCGTAGTACCGACGAACTCTATCTCCTGTGGTCCTCCCCGCCCCCATCTTGGAGCACGCGGACATCCTCCATCACCCCTTCCCATTATCTACGTAGGCGATGGAGGGGGGAATTCTGTCCTCGCCCGACCCCATTATTGTTCCCACCCCCTCCACCGTCACCGGGCTCGTCACCTTGTGCCAGGGGCGCCACCTACATCTGCCCGCGCATCCCACGATGGCCAACCTGACGAGGCTCATCGCCAATTACAACGCGGAGCTGCTTCGGGGCGGGGACTACAATGTGAAAGCTCTCCTCAAGCACTCCTTGCAGCGTGCTGGCGGGGTCGATCCGCTCCGCTGTCTCCGGCGGGACCTCGCCGCCATGCGCCGTGCGGCGGTGCAGGAGGACGCCGCTCCGCCTGCTGCCCAAGACGCTCCTGGTCTTGACAGAACGCCCCTGCCCAACCCCCGACCCGAAGCTCATCTCCCCTCTCCATCTGCCTCGAGTGGGGCGCCCAACTCCCCCGAGTGCACCACTGCGTCGTTGGTCCTCGCTCGGGACCGGTTTGAGTTTGAGAAGGAGAAGCACCGGGACCACATGGACCTTGCTCGCCGCCGCCTCGACTTCGAGGAGCGCCAGTTGGTCGTGGCTTGCGCGGCGTCACCTGTTCACGCTCAATCCCCTTCCTCTGACCGCACCATCCCACCCCTGTGTTCCGTTTCAACGCTAGTGCCCTGCTTCTCTTCCCCCTCGACTCAAGGGCATCATCCTACTCCCCCATCAATTGGTGCTCCTCCCACACTCTCTTCGTACGCTCCTACATTACCTCCTGGGGGTACTTTGCCTACCACGCCAGAGTACCCGCTGGCGGTACCCACGGCGGCTATACAGCCTGGAATTAGCGGCGCGCTGACGGAGGTGCTGCAGGCCGTCGTGTCGGCGGGGCACCCTGACCCTTCCTCCCCGGGAATATTCTCGGGATTGGCGGCTATCGATGCTGCTGTAGCTGTGACACCGTCGGGGTCGCCGCTGCGTGGGCGGCTCAACTCATTGAAGCAGGCACACAACGTCTACGCGCGCATGCTGGCCTGGACCACCGACGCGCTGGCCACCGAGCACCATGCCCTGACGCTGCCGTCCACGTACGTGCACGGCAAGCACCCGGTTAGCATCACATCCAAGCAATGGGGGGTGCTAGAGTCGGCTTTTGCAAAGGTGGACGTCCGCCCAAGCGCGGCTCGAAAACCGGAGCTTCCCTTTGAAGGAGCTACGTACTACTCCCTGCGTGTGGCGCTACAAGGTAGAAACAAGTCGCGTCGACGAGCGGTCGCGAGTGACAAGCTGCACCTACCCATCTTCAAGCCCCGCGCCGATGCCGCGCGAGCATTTTGGCGCAAAACCTACCACCTTTGACCAATACGTGTGTGCGGTAAATTTTCTTACTCTCCGCCTCTTTCTCTGGTTGCTTCACAACATTTTCCCTTCCAGTCTCCCTCAATGGAATAAAAGCAGCTGCAGTGAAGGCCACCGGTCACTGGCGACAACGCCGCTTGGACCCAGCAGTTGCACTCGCGGCGGACGCAGATGCACCACGGGTCGGATACATTAGGCCAGCCACAGAAAACTACTGGCGACTCTCGTTCGAAGGGTACGAGGGTGGCGGCAGAGGAGACGGTGGAGGGGGAGGTCGAGGAGGGTGCACGGAACCCAGTAACGTGGGAGAGAACATGGGGGGCGAGATGGTGCCCTCTGCGTGGCGGACTCACGAGAAGCGCTACGATTGACATAGGGAGGACGGTAGGCTTGGCGACAGGCGGTCGGATGCGGTGACGTGTGGGGAAAGTTAGAATGCGGTGCGACACCGCCGCGACCCCCAAAAAGCACTCTAGCAATCTATCATCGTCACGCCTTGCGCTCCATCCCCGCCCGCAACTGTTTGAAAGTGTGGCTGACATGAAACCTGACAATGTCACACCCCGCTCACTGACACCGCTAGAGTCGAATCGGCCGAAAAATGGTCTTGAAAGATACATTTGAGATGAATGGTTTCCCGTTTTCTGATGCGCGCCGCTCCGCGACCGCGAGGGGCGCGCAGTGCCCCCCACGGCGCACCCTTGGCCGCTACAAGGGCAAATGAGCGAAGTGACTCATCGCGAGGCTAGACTGGGCACAGTCGCCCGACGCTCAATGCCACCTTTTTGGTGTAGATAGAAGGCCAGCGCCGAGCCACCCGCGCGATTCTCCCACTCAGGAGGAGGCGTTGCGGAATAAAGGTCGCCTTTCTCTGCTCTCGCATCCGGCTACCCTCCTATCGTTCATCCACATACCCCTCAGGTGGCGCCTTCGCTCCCCCAGGCGAATCCCTTTCTCCCATGTGCCGCCCAAGAAATATGTGTTACGTTCGTCTCCCATAAGTGCGTCCCGCACGCTGACACGCGCTCGTTGCCCAGCGGAAGCGTCCGGCCCGCCTGATGTGCCGTTTCGGTCAGCGGCCCTACGTCTGCCTGGCACTTGCGCGAGTCCGCTGCACGCTCAAGCCCGCACGCCGTTCCTGGTGGCTTTGCCGCCTCTTAAGCTCTCAATTCCGCGCACTTTCCCAGCCGGAGAACATCAAAAATGTGGCTACCGCGCGGCTGGGCGCGCCTGCCCGATCACCGTACTCATGCCGCCGGGGGGTGGCCGGGGAAGACGAAAATGCGCCCGTACTTTGTCCCACCCCCCTTCATGACAACACTGGTCACCTATTTGCTGCGTGAAAGCCACCAGGGAGCAGCGTGGCCGCTGCCCAACAGCAGCCAACTGTCATCTCGCCAGCGCCGGTGGTCGCTGAGCGCCCGACACCGACACGCACCGCTCTACTCCTGCTGCCGTCGCTGCACCGACACCAGTGCCAACATCAAAAACTCCCGCCGCACAGCATGTGTTCCGGCTGCCGCGGTGAGACAGTCTATTCTTACTTCCCCGCATCAGCCCAAACCCTCTATCCCTGTGGGCGATAAACGCCTCAGTGGCGTCAGGGCTGCCTCTCGTGGCAACGCATTCGACAACGGTGCTCCACCGCATGGTGACGGGGGTGGAAAATCCCGCGCACGTGTCCCACGCCCGTCGCGAGCCGAACTGGAGTCTGTTTGGCATACCTTACTAGATGGGTTTTTGGCAAGTGAGCACTGTGAACGCGGCTGCTCAACCAGACAGCCCCGCAACAAAAACGGGGCGGCCGTAATGGCAGACGGCTACAGACAGCCCTTCCGCTCGGCGCCCCGCTTGAAGAGCGTGTGTATCTTATGGGAGGATTCGAACCCGACACGCTATGCAAAATATGGTCTATAAATGTGGCAAGATCGAGCGTGCGTGCATCACAGGTCCTCGTGGCCTAGTGGGGAAATTCCTCGCTCAGTAGTCGTGGATTCGAGTGGGTTCGAATCAAGGAGAATGCGATAAATGGTTATCAATCCTCCCGGTTTCAAACGTTGCGTCTGCTTCGGTTGAGAATTAATGTGGCCTGAACAGTTGTGTCAGGAGAAGACCGTTATACTGGTGTGCTATGCTCCGTGTCCCAGATTCGCCCACGACGTAAGACTCGTGCTGCGGCAAGTGGTACAGTGACGCTCGCGTCAAGGGGTAGATGGCCGTTGCCCTGTACACCGTGGTACCACATTTCTAATCACAGCGCCGGAGTTATTCGTAATGCTTACTTCAAGTTTCTTGACAGTGAAATCGGGTCGCATCAAAACGGGACATGAGTCCCTCCTCCTTTTGTCCAATGTAAGGACTTGTGCATCGCGGGCAGGCCGCCGCACTCTTGCGTACTCTCGTTTTCTTTTTTCATCCCCTCTGCCGCACGAGCACCAGTCCCACCTGGCAGAGCACCGTCTCCGGGGAGAAAAAACATCGTCTATTCACTCTTCTGCTCATGTCTGGCCGTGGCACGGGCGGCGGCGGCCTCGGCAGGAGCACGCGCCACGCCGGGGACAGCAGCCGAATACGGCAGCGACCACGGCTGATGCAGTTGGACACCGTTGCAGGGGTCGGGGCGGACCCTAACGCCGGCAGCACCCCGCCCGTACGAACGTGCTCGACGGCCCAGTACAGAGTCGCAAGCAGCGTAAAGCCATCAAAGGTGCGCACCTGGTGGCTCGCCGACGGCGAAACCTGCGACCTGCTCGCCGAAGTTGCCACGCCCACAACGCGAGCATGCTCCACGTGCGCCCCTGGTGACGCGCAATGACCGAACTCGTAGCTTTGCGGCCACCTCCGTTGGGCATCACCGCCATCACATCGGCACCCGCAGCGAGCGACGTGACTAAGATAAGTCCTACAGTGGTCAGCACTGCGGCAGAAACCGAAACGCACGACGTACCGATACTGACGGCCGGCTTCTGTGAGGTTGTCACCGGCGTATCCGGCGCGAACGACGCCACAGGCGCGCGTGTCATCAAGGTGGGGGTGGCGACGGTCGTGGGCTTCGACACCAGCACCGCATTGAAAACTTTGGTCGTCGCCGGCGCCTCGCCGTGGACCTCCCCACGGGCGAGCATCAGTGCCGCTCCGGGGGCGGCCGTTGCGGAGGCGGCGCGGCGAGTGGGGGTGTTGGGAGACCCGCGCTCTGTGGTAGGCAGCCCTTTAACGATCATCACATTCAAATCCTGAAAGTGCTAGAGACGCGGAGGGAGAGCAGGCATGCACGCAGGAAGGAGAGGCCACAGGGAAGAAAAGGGAAGAAGGACGACAGCCGCATCGGAAAACGCAGCATAGAGGGCAGGTAATGAAGGTTACGACCAAGAATCGCGGAGCGTCAGCACACCACTCATTGACGGGATACACCAATCGCCCCCAACAACCCGCCAGCAGCCACGCCTAGCGCTCAAGCTACCCGCGAGCACTATTCCATCAGGTGCCGCCTATACTGTAGAAGACGACGCCATCTTCCCCCCTCTGTCTCACCCTCCCCCCCCAGACATACGTCAATCTCATTGATCATGTTGCTCTGAGACGCAGACGAGTACACTCGCTGGCCGCAAAAAGCTTCCCAAACGCCACCGCCACCTTCTCCCAGAGGCACCCGTCCGCGCCCATCCTGGCTCCAAAATGAATCAGGGGCACCGGCGGCTGGGCGTCGGCCGTCGACGACTTTGCCGCTGGGCTGTACACGCAGACCGAGAAGAGGGTGCGGTCCCTGTAGAGGAAGAACTGGCCGGTGGCCACGGAGCAAACATCATCCGGTGGCGGGGAAGCGTCCCTGTCGTAGGCACCATGTCTCAGGGGAGAGTGAACGATGCGGTGGCTCAGGCGGCGGCGGCAGGGAGCAGCGTGTAGGGGCCGGACTGGTCGGCGGCCGACCCCGCGGCACCAGCGAGGGTGCAGCACATTCGGCTGTGCGGAGCTTTTGCCCGTTTTATAAAGTATCATATGTGAAAATTTCATCTCTTTCCAGGCTGTCCAATCATATTGTATTATGAAAGTCAGGCCCTTGCTTGCATAATGAGGCGGTCCAAGCAGCGGCCTGGGAGCGCTGCGGATACGGTCGGTGCTCCACTGTGCCACGGCAGGGGCGGCGGCAGCGACAGAAGCGGTGTCGGCGGCGGCGGTGAGGCGTTCGACCACCGCCTTCGTCGATTCCCTCTTCGTCGCAGCGGTACCAGCGGCGCGCCCGCGGTGTCGGAGCGCATGTCGAGGTTGGAGCCGAGGTGGCACCAACCTTAGGCGGATCTAGCGTGGTCGTGCCGCCATCGCGCCGTGGGAGACGGGCCGCGGCGAGCGTGCTGCCGGCCGGGGGGGGGCCGCCGCGGCGGCGGCGAAGGTGATGTAGACGGCTGACGACGGGGGGCTGCAGGGTCGTCGATGGGCGGTACTGCAGCTCTCTTTTTCCCCCGGCTGGCCTCCGCCTCGCCAATCTGTGGCTGACCGCCACGGCCGCCACCACCTCTGTCGACCACTTACTGTCTGCGCGAGGGGGGGTGGCCTGGCCGTTCGTTATCACCGCCGGTCGGGGTGAGTGGCAGCTGCGAGTCGGCGGCCGTTGTCGCTGCGTCTCGGCCGTCGCCCTCGGGAGGAGATGCCGAGCCGCTATCGGGGGCTATCGTGGGCGGGGGAGCGGGTGGGAAAGAGGGCGGGCAGGTCCATGCGTCAGACCCTCCGAAATGGTCACGGGACGTTCGTCCTGTCTTAACTGTCAGGGGCGCTCCGGTGATTTTTCCGCAAGAGAGAGGCCGCCACCCGGCGTGCGACGCCTTTATGGGGACGCGGAGGTTAAGGGTGAAAGGCGGGCGGAGGTGCGGCCGCCGCGCCGCCGATGCGACGGCAGGCTCCACCCAGGGCGGCGGGGGTGGCCGCCCCCAACCCCACAGGCGCCACGTCACCGCTCGTACTAACTGCAGTCCCGTGCACCCTCTTTCTCACTCTCGCAACTTGGGCGGTCACGGAAGCTCTCTATGCGGCAGTGCTCATCAACGATGCCCCCGCCCTCGTAATTCGCAGTCAGACGCCGTTCCACGTTTGCGGCGTGTCTGGAACCGCCAGAGCGCGCTTCTACACCCGTTCGCGCGTCGTAAGCGCATCGGGGTGGTTTTCCTGCTGATGCTGGCGGCAGCTACGCCGGCGCACGCGGGCCTAGCTGGGGGCTGAGGAAGGGTGGCGGCAATCTCATTAGAGATTGCCGCCGCCACGATAAGAGCACCGACGACGACTGCGTTCTCGTATCACGTCAAAGCGTCAGCGCAGGGGTGGCGGCGAGACACGAGGCGCCGGCTGCTGGCAGTCATCGGGCGGGGTTGGGCAACGCGTCGGCCTTTGGCACCGCTGCTACCGAAGGGGGGCTGTGTAGGCCACCCCGTCTTTCCACTTTTTCCAGCGCACCGAGGCACCACTGCCATTGCCGATGGGGTCACTACGGATGCCCGCTACCGCCCAGATAGCTGTGAAATCGTCAGTCCTGCCGACGGGCACGGCCACTGCTGCTGCCCGCTGTATCTGCGGTTGTGCGTGCAAGAGTCCACACAACAGCGGGGCTATCCTTCACTGCTGCAACACATCAAGAATCTTTAAGGCCTCTTCTAGGAGCTCCTCGGCGTCACTTGTTATTCGTTGCGGTGGGTTGTCGCCGCCGTTGCTGTGGTGTGCGGGTCATTTCTGGGGGGCATGTAAGACGTGTTCGGGCGGTGCGGATGGGGGCTCTGGCGGCTGCTGCGTTCACTGCCCCGGTCGGTTCGGGTGGTGCCTGTGGCAGAGGCGGCGGGTGGAAGGGTCCTGATGCGCTTCACGGGGAGCTGCTCGATGAGCAATGCGGCGACCGTCATGTGGTGCAGAAAGAAAATGCAGAAAACATGCCCACGCCCATCCCCCGTCCCCCCCGTCCCACTTCAAGGGCCCGAACACGCATATCGCTCACAGAAAAGCCGAATTTTCACCTTACCACCGCTGGTGATGTCGGCGACCTGACCACCGCGGTAGGAGGTTCGTGCCATCCAAGTCCACCGTCTCTTTGACGCCGGCTTCAAAGAAATACATGTTTAAGTGGCAGTGGGGAACACAGGAGGGGTTACGCACCCAACAATGCACGATATCCCCACGAAAAATGATACAGTCAAGCGGGCTGACGTCCAGGAGCACCCCTGGTCCGTCTCCGGTCGTCATATCGGCGAGTACAGCGCGATGAGAGCCGGGCCGAATCCGGAGACGTGTGCCCGGCTGCACAGCCGTAAGGGCTCCGAGAAGGGGGGGGGGGTCCGGAATGATGATGGGGG
>ENA-ORXR01002373-ORXR01002373.1-marine-metagenome-genome-assembly--contig:-NODE-2373-length-18109-cov-10.023736_pt1 | contig 18109 bp, 15 predicted proteins | sample MGYA00237866_ERZ511479 | MGnify/ENA metagenome assembly ERZ511479 | reverse complement strand
CGATTCTGTGACCGAATGTGGGTCCACATGGCCCAAAATGGCATTTGTGTCCCACCCCCGGTTAGTCACCACTGCGCGGCCGGGCTGCAGTCAGGCTGCCACGAGACGCCCCAGTTGAACACGAGCCGGCCCAGCTTGATCACCTCCCCATCGGCTGTCACCTTGTCGACAACGGTGCATCCGGCCGCCTGCGCCATCGCCAGGCCCTCGACGTCTTCCAACGTCTGGCGCAGCGAAGCCAATTCGACGGCGGTGACGTGGCCGGGCGTCGTGTCGTCGACCGTCCACAGATCGAGGTATGGTCGCAGTGTCACCCGCCGAGACACCCACTGGTTTGGTGCGCGGGTGCTGTTGAGAAAGAGGTTGACAGTGTCCTTCATCAAGGAGGCCGGTTGCCCCAGGAACTGAGCTTCAAACTTGTTGCGGCTGTTGAGGAAGAGACCCCTCTCGCACAGGCCGAACACACGACACAGCCACTTCCAGCCCGGCAGGGCCTTGGAAAACTTTGTCTCCAGAACGGCGTTCAGGTACAAGGTGGTCCCGCCGGCAACCGGTCCCACCAACCACGCCATGTGCGACGCGAAGACGATCATCGCAAGCACCGGCGTTGCGACATTGTGGTTGTTCACGGCGGGCCCGACTCTGAAGATGATGGGCAACACAAGTGATAGCAGCTCCTCCTCTTTGGAAAAAGGGAGTGGCGCGCCCGAGTCTTTGGCCTTTACCGACCGCTTGCTGATTCCTCCACCGCCCGTGGTGGCTGGTGCCGCCGACGTCGCCACCGCAGCAGGCAGGGTCGCGGCGGGCACGGGAGCCGCGACCAGCAGGGGCGTCGCGCCCGTGGTGGCTGGTGCCGCCGACGTCGCCGCCGCGGCAGGCAGGGGAACCGAGACCGGTAGGGGCACCGCCTCCGGGAGAGGGGTCGCCGGCACAGGCACAGCGACCGGCAGAGGCGTCGCGGCGGGCACGGGAGCCGCGACCAGCAGAGGCGTCGCGGGCAGGGGCGGTGCCGATGGAAGCATCATGACGACCGACACTGAAGGAAGGGGCAGACGGCAGGGAAAGACGACCGACACCTATCAGCTGGTTGCGGGAGTTGGCAGGATGGGCATGAGATGGCCGCCCGGTCTAAGACATGCAGGCAGACCAGCGGAGGGTAGGGGCCCTAAAAAGGCAGCCGCCGGCGGCCAGCGCCATCGTCATGCAGAGAGCGGCCGCCAAGAAACCCACGAAGGCGAGTATTGGGCGAGGAGTGGGCGAGGGGGGGGGCAGGATGACAGTCCGTGCGGGGTGGTCGGAGGACAGTCCGTGCGGGGCGGGGCTAGGAGGACAGGCCGTGCGCGGGGCGGGGGGGAGGACAGCCCGTGTGACTGGGTGGACCCAAGAACGAGCAAGAGCACCAGGCTCCGACGCCCAATTGATGCGAAATGCATTTGTTCACCACTGTGCATGCCAATGGGAGTTTGCGGCTGACCTTCTTCGGACGTGTTCCAATCATCGATGTCCACGTCTGCTACTTGTGCCGAACGGTGATGGATACTCAATATGATTACTAAATAGGTTTCCACGAACAAGGTCGAGCCTGCGTGTTCGCGCGACTTTGGAGGACTGATTGGCGAACGGCACGGTGATCTGCACAAGGCACAGTTTATCCAGCGCTTCGGAGCGGCAGCGCTTCGGCGCCGGATTCGTGGTCCTGCCATTGCGCTCTGCAGCTCCGTCGCATGACGGCAGCGACGGCTGCTGCTGACCCGTCGGCGCCCGTCGGCGCCAGAGCGGGACAGTCTTCTCTGTCTTTGAGAGCGACCGCCGCGGCATCGCATGTCTCCGCGGATTCCATTGCTGCCCACGCTTGCGCCTGCGCAGCGCGCCGTCCGGAGACAGCGGAAGCGGCCGTCGGCGGCGACTGCAGCGACGGCCTCGACGGCAGCAATGGCCGCGCGCCGGTGCGCCTCGCTCCACCCTCCATGCCCCGATAATATGGTGGGACCCTGGCGGCCTAGAGACGGGCTCGCCGCTGACCGCGCTGTTCGACTGCAGCTCCGCCGCCGCCGCCGAAGGCGCGCGACGGCGGTGGCCACTGACGAGGTGAGTGCTCTCGCCGGACGGCACAGGTTATATGTTGGCTGTCACGGGATGTGAAAAGTCTGTATCGGTTCGCTGCTATAATACCCTTCGCCACCATGCCTGTCGCATTGGTATCAGTGCCTCCCCCAACAGAAATGCAGAAACCGGACCGACCACATTGATCACGTCATTCCCCTTCCCCGACCACCTGACGCACCAATCACTTGGAAAACCGCGCGAACTCACTGGTGCTCTGTGTGGGCGTCGACGCGCTCCCACAGGACGACCAGACCGTCCCGGTCGAAAACCACGGGAGATGGCAAGCAGTCCACGTCCGACCAAACCACAACCGCACCCGACCCAGCCGGAGGGTTGGCGGCAGGCCGGGGCACGTCACGGGGTGTCGGCGTGAGAGGCGGCGGGGGCGCAATTGGGCCCGACCCAGCCGGAGGGTTGGCTGCCGGCCCGAGAACGTCATGGTGTGTCAGCGTCTGAGACGGTGGGGACGCAATAGGGGAAGGCCAAGGAACGCCAGCCAGCGCAGGCGAAGGGGGCAAGGGCTCCGGACACAGATGAGGTGGCACCTTCGGCGCCGCGGGGAGCACGTCAATCGCCTTGTGCACAATGCGCTTTGAGCGCAGCACCATCGGCATGGAGCGAAGCACCATCGGGTGCCTGGCAACAACCTTTGCCTTGACCATGACGATGAGGGGGAAGGAGTAGGGGGGTGGAAGGAGGGTGCGAGATGGAGTAGGGTGGCAGGGAGATGCGGGGGGAGGGGAACGGGGCGAAGAGGAAGGGGGGTCGGCAGGAGTGAGTTGCTGAGTGAGAGACGAGAAAAAAGAGGCGAGCAGCTGTGTCCGGTCATCGCTCTTATGCAGGGGACCAGCAACTGAACCCCTGCGGGGACTGCTCGAGGACATGACGCCGTGCCCCACGCCTATCCTAGAAGGTGCGCAGATGTGCGTGCCACGACTCACCTAAGTGCCTCACCTACGTACCACATTAGGTGCCTAGATGTGCCACGACTCACCTCGCACCCCTTTCCTTCAAGAACAGCTTCGTACGTACCGTGACAGGGAAAGGCCAGCTCCAAACGGTACCCGTGGTGCCCGTCACGTTGTCAATAGAGGGGCCAGACAGTGTCTTGGCCAGGCTCGAGAGGCCACAGAGCGACACGGAGGCATGCCGTGGTATCGTGGCACCAACGCCTGTTAGCACGTATCACCCGTGGTGACCGAAATGCCCGTCACGTTGCCGCTCTGCAGGCCAGACAGAGTCTCTTCCCGGCTCGAGCGGCCACAAAGCGACACTGCGGCATGCCGTAGCGTCGTGCCACCAACGCCCGGTGAACTGGTCGACCCACCCGGGGTAACGCACGTGACGCTTGACTGCGTGAAGGATGACTACTGCAACACACCTGCCTGTTGCCAGAACGAATCACGTCAACGGCAGTGCCGCGCGCGGCATCCCAAAGAGCCACTCGTCAGCCGTCAGCGCAGACACTGGAGCCACACACTCGTCAACCTTCAGCTGCGCAGACGCGATGCAACGTACGTGGTGCCTCCCTAGGTGTGGGTCGGCACCGGCGGACCCCAGCGGCTGCCACGCAAACGGAAGAACCTAGATAACGTCAGTCGCCCGTGGCATCCCAGAGCGCCAGTGCGTAGGCACCGTCGTTGGCCTGCGAGCGGAACAGCCGGAGCGACACACGCGCGAGCAGAGCGGGTCGGTCGAGGTGAGAGAATATAAGGACCCTCTCCACCAGAGTATCCCAGCGTCCATCCGACACACATCAAGGCACGCAATCTTCCCCTCCCGCGTGCTTCTTCGCCGCCATCCCGAGCCCCTCCCCCTCCCTCCGGCCCCCCCGCCCCCCCCCCTTCCGCCCGTCTCTCACAAAGACATCAAGCAAGCCTCAATGGGGGCTCTTCCAGACAAGCCCGCTCTCGGTGACAAGCGTTCCACTCTCGACGATGGCTACCAAGCCACCAACAGTGCCACCGCCGCTGCCACCACCGATGGACGTCCGGCGGGCGCTTGCCGTCAAGCCGTACCGCGGCCACCAGTCGCACCTGTCGTGGCAGACAGGGGGAAGAGCCGCAAGGCGCCGCCGGCTCCGCCACCCGTCAAGGACGGCGCCTTCGCCATCCAAATGGCGCTACACTGGAAGCACCGCCGATGTGACGGGCGGCCGGCGACGTCCGCGTCGGCGGCGGGGACAGCCGTCTCAGCGTCTACGGCGGCACCTGTAGAGCGTCGCCGCACCCTCACCTTCACCACACCGGCAACTAAGGGTCTACCTCCGAAGAGCAGCGGAAAGGGTAGCAGTGGAAGGCGCGTCAGTGCGAAGAGGACCGGCAACGGAAGCGGGACCGGTCGAAAACCCTCCGCTGTCACCCGTCGCCTCTTTCATCTCGGCCCCGTCGTGGAGAAGTACGATGCGTCTGACAACGCGACGCAAGTGGATCACATGTCTGGCGGGGCACCGGCAAAAAGTGGCGCCGCTCCGGCTGGCACTGTTGTACTGGCGATGGCTCCCGTCGGCTGTGCATGGGGGGCGACTGACGGCGCCGGCGCTGACCCTGCGGCACCTGTGAAGCCAACGACCAGCGCGCCCGTGGGCCCCACGAAGAAATCCATGGCAACTGCCGGCCAAGCGAGCCCCGTCGCTGACCGCCTGACGCCTGCCTCGGGCCGCGCACCCGTCGATGTAAGGCCCGATTGCGCCAAGAGACAGCGTATTTCGGCATCGCAGCCCCCACAGGGACTGCTACCGTGGCCGGCTCCGCCACCGGGGCTCCTCCCGTGGCCGGCGTTGCCACCTCTGTTTGCGCAGCAGCAGACGGCTGACAGCCGAGCAGCCTGGCTGCTTCCATGGCCGGCGCCGATGGCGCTGCCGCATGCAGAGCCGCTGCCCCAATGCGACCCGTTGCTCCCATGGCCAGCCTTACAGCAAGCCGACAACCTGGGGACGGGGCAGCAGGGCACTGTCGCCGATTGGCCAGCGCTCCCTTGGGCAATGCCGCCGTCTCCTACGCCTACAGATGCCATGCAAAAGGCCGCCGATGCCGTTGGAATGGCACGGGCGGCCGCTGCACAGGCAGCAGCGGCGGCGGGGGCGGCAGTGGAGGCTGCGGTCTCCGTAGAGGCTGCGGCCGCCGCAGCTGCTGCGGCCGCGTCTATGGCCGGGAGAGCGGCCGGACAAGTTGAGCGGGATGCAATACGTTTTGAACGCGTCGCAGCTGATCGGGCCGTGGACGACTCGACGGTAGCGGCGGACGGCGATGCGTCTGCCATCGCGCACGCGGCTGCTGCGGCGGCGTCGCGAAGGGTGCTATCTTTTCTGGGGGGGAAGAACATGGGGAGCGCGGTCGGGGAGGCCAGAGAGTTGAGGAGATGATGGGTCTTTGTATTGTGGAGTGTACAATATGGAATAGCGCATATGTTAGCTTTAACCCGTACGCACACACACCAGTTGCGGTGGCTCGATGGTGGAGCGTAAAACAACGTGTTCCAAAACTCTCGAGGCCCGCAGTTACAAAGAACGACAGTCGGGGTATTGCGGTGAGGAGCGGGGCGTCACAAACCCAATGGAAGAGCGGGGAGGCGCAAACTCTAGGGTGGTGAGGAGCGAGATGGCTCACGGTCGAGTTAAACGAAAAAGAAGCAGCGCAAGGCCAATGTGGCGCCATGCAACAGCTCTTTGATCATCGAAAGGACTCGCGGCGCTACGTACCAATGATTTGCACGTCAGACATACCACCCACCAGCTCCAGCAGGGTCGGGGACGGAGATCGAGCAGCGGACGACTGGCCTGCTTGTCGGGTCGGTTTGGGGGGAGGGGGTGACTGGGCCGAGTGAGTTGGGGCGGTTCTTCACCAACGCGCCGCGCGGTGGAGGATGAGGGATATGCATACAAAGGCGGACGGACGGAGCACGTGCCGCGTCTCGGGGAAGAGGCGTCAGGGCGACGGACAGTGCAGCTGCTTGAGATGGGTGGCATGGCGGGAGGAGGAGGGAAAGGTGACCCCGGCAGACACACGCTGGCAGTGACACGCCTGCTCGGCGAATTTCTCATGGTGGCAGAGGCGTGTCCGCACGAGAACCGGCTTCCACGTTTCAGCCACATATGAAACCTCGTGGATTGAGTTTCCTTTCATCGGTAGCACCCCTCCAACATTCGCATCTGCACGACTCTCACCGACAATAGTCCCTCAAACATCGCGCTTTCTGGCTTCAACCAAATCTTTCGATTCAAAGTTGGCATGTTTCAGTAGCACAAGTGCAAGGGACTTCGGAAATCAAGCCCGTAACTACTATACAAAAACGTTTGTCAGTCGACAGAATTCTCCTGTCTACAAGTGACTCTGAGCGCTCGTTGGAACGGCCGTTTGGTGACTGCCGTGGCGCCAGTAGGCGGCCACGATATCGATTGATTGACAGTGGGATTGATTCTTGTCGGTCACGCACGCCCTGCATCGGGCTCGCTCGCGTGGCTGGGGGGCGTCGCGCCTTCCAACAGACCACGTCCCTCCCTGGCTGCAGTTCGTGTTGGCCGTCGGGCTGCTCCTCCCGTCGACCACTGCCGCGAGGTATTTGTAGCGGCACTGGTCGCCACCGCTACCCTTACCTCTCTGTTGCTCACCACGCTGCGCCACCGCCTCGGGCCGCACTCCCGCCACCACCACCATCCCTGCCGCCATTCTCCTTACCACCGCCGCCCTTCTCTCGCCGTCGTCGTCCTCCTCCTTGCCGCCGACTGCATATTCCTCGCCGATCCGGCGGCCGACTGTGAGGAGGTGGAGGAGGTGGTGAGGGAGGCGGTCGACCGTGCGGTGGTGGCGGCAGTCAGCGGCGCGGCGGTGGGTGAGCTCGTCTCAGCCAGGTGTATCCATGTCTGTGGGGGGAGGTTTGCCACCAACCGCGGCCGACGCCTGAGGCGCCGACGGTGTGGAGACGGGCGGGGCTGCTGACGGCGCGGTGGCGGCGGCGGATGGGGCCGCCGACGGCGCGGCGGCGTCGGCGGAAGGGGGTGGGGCAGCTGACGGCGGGAGCGCCAGCCGCCGCGCGTACCAGAACCGGCTCTGCGCCCCCATCTCGAAAGAGGATGACCGCTGCACGTGGCTTGTGGTCGGACCGGTGCTGAGTGGGGACCGGGTTGACCCCGCCGAGTTCACCTTCTCGGCGCTCGTGGTTTCCAAGCCTGGTTTGTCCGCGAGGGAGGTGTTTGCCCGGGCGGTCGCCCCTCTCATCAAGCGCGGAAAGTTCTCATCTCGGGCCGAGGCGGTCCACTCGCTGCGCCTATTGGCGCGCTGCACACCGCTAGATGATGACGATGGCGTCGAAGAGCCGTCCTGGGACGGTTTAGGGGAGGACGTGTCGGATGTCGACTGTCTAAGGGTGCTTGACCGGACACTTCGGGTCTCGGGCGACGCGGTGAGCCGAAGGAGGTCTGATGGGCACGTCACAATCCAGTCGATCGGGCGTGTGCGGGACCACCCCTGGGTAAAAAACGGCGTCGAGGCGCAGAACAAGCGTGTCGCCAAGCACGCCGTCGGCAGAGCAATGGGCACCAGCGGCTTTGACCGGCTGCCGGTGCTCGTGCAGCGGAGGGCGGTTGCAGGCGAAGGCTCCGGGGTCTTCTTCTTCTTGCGTAGAGCAACCGAGATGGTGGATCCGTCCTCTGACGAGGAGGGCGAGGAGGGCGGCCCCCGCAAGCGGGCGCGCCGCCGCGACGCGGGCTACGGCCAGAAGGTTCCAAGGATGCTGCCCACGTCGAGGCGGGTGCGCAAAATCATCCGCCAGGCGATTGATGATCCGACCACTGTGCCGCACGCGATGCTCACGCTAGGAGCGGACAGTTCGGTGCGGGTTTGGCGCTACGTCCTTGGCTCTGCCACGAAAGGTGCGCGGTGGTATGTGCTGAGCGACGGGACGCGGAAGCGCCTCGCGGCGCCACACCACCGTCGCTCGAGAAAGAAGGGGAAGCACGACGGAGACGGCGGGGGCGAGCTTTCGGACGCTGTTGATGCCGCAGCGGTGGCGCGCGACCCGGCTGCTGAGCTGCGCGCGCGCCTGAGAATCACACGGAGCACCTACCATGAGGACGTCACCGACGAGGAGGAGCTCTACGGAGGTGCGTCGGCTAGCGGAGGCAGGCACCGTCGTGGGACAGAGCTAGTCGTTGCGGTAGAGTTTGATGCTGTCCATTGCCTACGCCGCGCTTTCCGGGCGGCCAAGCCGTTGACAGAGGCCGAAGTGCAGCGAGCGCCTGCAGCCGTTACATTAGCCGGTGACGGCGGACCCGTGCGGCGGACCTCGATGACCATCCTCACACTGACGGTCTCCTCCCCGCTTTTGAGCAGCGGCAGGACCCCCCTTATTCCTGTGCTGTTCATTTTAGGCGGAGAGCAGGCGTTGCACTCGGCCGTTGGGGAGCGTCTCCGCGAGCGATTGATCGTGGCTCTCAAGGAGACGTATATGGTGCCCATCAAGTCGGCGGACACCGCGGCGGCCTCGACGCCTCCCCTGTCTCCCCCGCATTGGTCTCCCCCGCCGCGGCCTGCCGCGCCGCTGCCTGTCTCGCCGCTGCCTGTCTCGCCGCTGCCTGTCGCGCCGCTGCCTTCGCTGCCTGCGCACTTCCCTGTCTCCCCGCCACCGCCGTGGCCTCCACCCCCGCCACCCTTACCGCCATCGCCTTCCACTCCGCATCCCGGTTCCCGTTCTGGTTGGACATTTGCCCCGTTCCGCCTACCTTTCCTGCTGTGGCTCTGCGGAGATTTTGCAATGATAAGCCACCTCCTCACGTTGACGGGCGGCGGGGACGTGAACCGGTGCCCTTTTAGGTGGCCCTGCCTACCAAAGGGTTTCCTGTCGGGGGCGTTGCTGGACGGGGAGGCCGGCTGCGCTCGCGACGGCTCGCGACTTGCCGCCCACTGGGAGCTGGTCGTCTGGTCGCTGTCGCGCTGGTGTACTCTTCGCCGCAGCGCGTGGCGGGCAAGCGGTGGCTACATTCGGTGGGCTTGTGCGGGGTGCCAGCGGGACTTGGTGGCCCTATCTTCGTCGGCGGCGACGCTATCGTGCCCCCACGAGTCGTGCCCCCTTTTCGAGGAGCCCCGGGCCCTACTCGTCCAGCCGATTGCGTACACGCCGCTGTCGGACGTCTACCGTCTTCTCCGACGACGCATGGGCGGTCCCCGTGGATACCCGCTTCTCGGGGAAATCCCCTTCCGCATCCAGGCGCCGGTCCTGCACTGCGTTGGAAAGATTAGCAAGTGCCTAATGTACTTCCTCCTCGCCCTGCTGACGCCCTCTTACCGCGATGCGGCGCGACAGAAGATTTACTCGCTGCTGGGCCGGTCGAACCTCGGCGCCATGTACCTGCGCGAGTTTGCCCGACTGGGCGCGATGGTGGTGGCGGCACCGGGTGTGCTCGGCGACGGCTTTGACGTTGACAGCGGCGTGGTGATGATGCTGCAGTTGAGCCAGCTGCTGACTGCGTCGTGGCGCCGTGCCATCAGCTCGCAGGCGGCAGTAGAGCGGGAGCGCGCCGCTGCCACCCTGCAGCTGTCCGCCTCCCTCTTAGCGCCGCTGTACGCCGCCCTCAAGCCGTTTGACCCAGAGACCAAGAAGGCGGGGGTGTTTAACCTTTACCTGCACACCGCCCTGTCACACGTCCGACAGTCTGTTGGGGAAGCCTTCCCCACGCTGGCGATGATCTGTGACGACAACATTGAAGGCAAAATCGCTGAGATGAACCGCTACTTCAACAGGCGGACCAACAACGTCTCCAGCGGGCAGTCGGTCACCAACAAGCAGGCGTTGGACCCCCTCGAGTTCAATGAGCACAACGGGCGGTCGGCCGCCGAGCAGATGCTGTTCACCACGGAGATAGTGGTGTGCCCGTGCATCTGCAGGGTGGGGGCGTCCCTGATGGATGACATCAAAGCGGTCGTGCGCTACGCGTCTAGGGACAGGTCGTTGTCGGTGAATGTCTACCCATCCGCTCCGCTGCCGACAACGATGGCGGTAATCGACGCCCAGGCGGCGGTCATGGCGGCCGCCACTGCCGCGGCGACGGCTGAGCGAGCTACGGAGGCGGCAGCGGCAGCCTCGGTGGCTGCGGGGTCAACTGTCGGTGAGGGGAGAGCGGCGGCTACCTCTGCGGCCGCGGTGTCGTGGGCGGAGCAGTCGACGGCCGGGGCCACAGAGGCTGCTTCCAGAGCGGAGGCGGCACTGGTGGAGATAGTGGGGATGGCACCCCTACTGTTGTTGGTCGACTCTGTGCCCGACGAGGTCAGGCAGGACAAGACTCCGAATTTGCAGAAAAGCATCGAGCACACGATGCAGGAGGAGCTCGAAGCCGCCCAGCGTCGGGTCTCGGTGTGTGTGTGCGGATTGATGACCGGTGCCGTGGCCAGCGACGTGGCGTGCAAGGCGATGGCGAAGGTGGTGGCGGCGCAGGAGGAAGCTCTCAGCCGTAGCAACGAGTCCTCGTTCACAGCAGCCGCGGCCGCCGCAGTCTCCACCACAGCGGCCGCCGCAGCTCCCGCCACCCCTACCGCCCCTGCCACGCCCGCCACCGCTGCCGCCGCGGCTGCCGCGGCTGCCACAAAGGCCGCCGCCGCCAAGACCGCTCTCGCCGTCGCCATTCAACGCGAGCCGGATTGGGTGGCCGTTGGCGAGGACGAGCTCCTGCCTACCGACTTGATGCCCGACAAGGAGGACCCTGTCGAAGGGGATCGGTGCTACCGCCTGGACGAGCTGGAGCTCACGGACAGCGACGCAGACGCGGACGCAGACGGGGAGGATGATGCGGGCTTTGCGGTGGTGGACCCGGCTGGCAGCGGCTACGGAGCATTCATGTTGCAAGCAGCTACCGACGAAGACACCATTGCGTCGGTGCTGCCGTCCGCAGACGTCGTGGACTTTGTGCTGGGCACTACCCCCCGCGTTCCCGACACCCCTGGAACGGAGGAGCTGTGCAACAAGCTGTCCGAGGACCTGATGATGATGCAGCTCTTCATCGAGCGCATGCGCGGGCCCGACTTTTTGGCATGGGCCAGGAGGGATGGGGCAATTCTTAGGGATATGGTGCGTGCCGCTGAGCGGCTCCGTCACACCTTTTTGAGCAAGCTGATTGAGCTCCGAGGGCGGGGGAGTGAGGTTGCCACTGCTTGATGATGATGATGACTTTTTTTTTATCCTTTCCTCTCATGTTCCTCTTCTCTGTCCAGGTGGCGCTTCATTGCGCGTTGCCACTAAGTGACCTGTTCCGTGTCAGGCGTGGTTCGCATCCAGACGTGCCAGGTCAGGGTCACACTTCGCCCTTCCAGTCGGCTTACTGTGGGGAGATTTTCCCCCTCACAGCGGGCCGCCCACAAAGCACCGGTCGCCTCCACATGCCTTTGTGGACGGACGCTACGGCTGTTCCACATGGCTCTGTGAAGCGCACTTCCTGTCCATTTGGGCGGCCAGACTCGGCGCAATGCTCTTCCTCTCGTCGAAACGCTTCTGGCGGTGTAAAGACATCCAGCCCCAGAAGACAGGAAATATCATCCACAAAGGCTTGTGGGAAAAATCTGCGTGTGTGACCCCGCACAGGCCGATTCCGTGACCGAATGTGGGTCCACATGGCCCAAAATGGCATTTGTGTCCCACCCCCGGTTAGTCACCACTGCGCTGGGCAACTCCGCGCGTTCGCCAATGGCGGTGGCGGCTGCTGCGGTAGTTGTACATGCAGGCGTTCCTGCTGCTCGACTGCGGCCGCCGCCGCCGCGCCAGAACTGGGAAGATCTGTGCGGGCGCCCCAGGCTGGGGCGGCGGCCGCGGAATGGTTCCGCGTGGGCGTGCCGTCGGCGCGCCAGTGGCCGCCGCCGCGACGCCATCGCTTGGCGGCCCTGAAGGGGCGTTCCGAAGCGGGGGCGGCGGCCGCAGGATTGGTCCACGCGGCCGCACCGTTGGTGGTGCACACAGGCGTGTGGGCTATACGCGTGCGGCCCCCGCTGCCGCACTAGCGCCGGGCAGCTCCGAGTACGCATCCGAGGCAGGGGCGGCGGCCGCCGGCTGCGTGCGGGCGGGCAAGCGGTTGTTTCGCCTGCGGCCGCCGCTGCCGCTCCAGGGCAGGGAAGCTCCGGGCGTCCTACAAAGGCGGTTGCGGAGGCCGCGGTATGGGTGCGTGCGAGCCCGCAGTCGCTTCTTCTGCTTCTCGCCTCCTGGTTGGATGAGTATTTAGCGCAGACAAGGATCTGATTTCGTATTGGCAACACTCGCGACGGTTTGAAACAAGCCTACTTTTTTTGCTCACGTAACCCCTCCCCGAGACGACCTCAAACTGGCTGCTACATGTGGCGCGAAGGCACCAAAGGCATCGCCTCGCGGAGAGGCCTCCTCCCCACCGCGATTTGACAGGAAGGAAGGGTGGTTTGCAAGACGCAGTGGTCCTCGTGATTGGCTCACACAAGTCCAGCCGTACTCTGAATGCGGACCCACGCAAACCTGGGGCGGTAGGCTGTCTACCTCGTGTGCTCGTGCAGAGGCCGATGGGGATGCGCATATAGGGGAATGGAGGGACGCTGGCGGTGGTCTCGAGAAGGGAGCAGTGGCAGGCGGTGCGGTGGCCGCTGAGCGGGCGCTTTCAGTCCGCCGCCGCTGTTCTTGGCGGCGCACTGTGGAGGCCGCAAACAGGAGGCTCTACACAGCTTGGCAGTGGCCGAGCACCCTCGAGATTGGCAGATCCTGCCCGGTGCGCCGGGTTCGGCGGCGCTCAGCCGCCGCCACCGCCCAAGCACGATTTGCGCGACACCGCCCCGCGGCGGCCGCGGCCGCCGCGCGTTAACAGCAGGAGCTGGGTGCGGCGGCCGCCGCACATGTTGTCACGCGCGGCGGCCGCCGCGCCGTACCAGTGCCCATGACGGCGGCCTCCGCCCGCCAACCACCAGCGCGTTTTCCGTCGTCTGGGGTGGCTGTGCTTGGCGGCCGCCGCCACCCAAGAACGTCGTGCGCGACGGCGCACGCCAGCGGCCTCTCCGTATTATCGACTGCAGCTGTGGCCGGCGGCCGCCGCGCATCAGGTTCAGTGCGGCGGCCGCCGCGGCGGACCAGCTTCAACTGTGGCGGTCGCCGCCCATCAAGCCAAGCTCGTTTTCCGTTGTCGTGTGCGGTGGTACTCGGCGGCGGCGGCAGCCACCTAACTAAAGCGTGCGCGATGTCTCTCTTCGGTGGCCGCCGCTCATTTTGGTCGAGTGCAGCGGCCACCGCGTCGTACAAGCGTCCACGGCGGCGGCCGTTTCCAACCAACCACACGCTTGGCTGCCATCGGCGAGCACAGGGGTGCTCGGCGGCGCCCGTCGCGCATCAAGGTCCAGCGCAACCACCGCCGCGTCGCACAAGAGTCCACGCCGGCGGCCGCCGCTGGCCAACCACAGACTCACTTGTGGTTGTGGAATGCGTTGGTGCTCGACGGCGGCCACCACTCAACAACGGCGTGCGCGCCGGCACCAATCGGCAGCCGCCACACAAAGCTGAAGAGTGCAGCGGCCGCTGCGTCTTCAAAGAGTTCACGACGGCGGCCGCCGCCGACCAACCACACGCTTGGGCCGCCGTCCGCGAGTGCGGAGGAGATCGGCGGCGGCAACCACCCAGCAACGGCGTGCGCGACGGCACCAATCGGCGGCCGCCACACAATGCTGACGCGTGCGGCGGCCGCTGCGTCGTCGAAGAGTTCACGACGGCGGCCGCCGCCGACCAACCACACGCTTGGGCTGCCGTCGGCGAGTGCGGAGGTATTTGGCGGCGGCCGCCACCCAACAGCGGCGTGCGCGACGGCACCAGTAGGCGGCCGCCACACCATGCTGACAAGTGCGGCGGCCGCTTCGTCGTCGAAGAGTTCACGACGGCGGCCGCCGCCGACTAACCACACGCTTGGGCTGCCGTCAACGAGTGCGGCGGTGCTCGGCGGCGGCCACCACCCAACAACGGCGTGCGCGACGGCACCAATCGGCGGCCGCCACACAGTGCTGACGAGTGCGGCGGCCGCTGCGTTGTCGAAGAGTTCACGACGGCGGCCGCCGCCGACCAACCACACGCTTGGGCTGCCGTCGGCGAGTGCGGAAATATTTGGCGGCGGCCGCCACCCAGCAACGGCTTGCGCGACGGAAACAATTGGCGGCAGCCACACAATGCTGACAAGTGCAGCGGCCGCTGCGTCGTCGAACAGTTCACGACGGCGGCCGCCGCCGACTGACCACACGTTTGGGCTGCCGTCGGCGAGTGCGGCGGTGCTCGGCGGCGGCCGCCCCACATCAAGGTCGAGTTCGGCAGCCGCCGCGTCGTACAAGAGTCCACAACGGCGGCCGCCGCTGGCCATCCACAGGCTCATTTGCAGCTGTAGAGTGCTCCGGTGCTCGGCAGCGGCCGCCACCCAACAACGGCGTGCGCTACCGGATTTCTCTACGGCCGCCGCACATTGTTGTCGACCGCGGCGGCCGCCGGGTCCGCGACGGCCGCCGCACAGTCTTGGCGTGCATGAAAGGGCTCGGCGGCGGCCGCTGCACATCAAGGTCGTGTGCCGCGGCCGCCGCGGCGTAAGACAGTCGATGACGGCGGCCGCCGCAGACCAGCCACAAAGGCGTTTGCTGCTGACGGGTGGGATGGTGCTTGGATGCGGCCGTCCATCGACCTAGACCCGCGCGATGGCGCTCTGCGGCCGCTGTCGCGAATTAACATTGCGTCCGGCTGTATGACATGTTGTCTTGGTAAATATGAAAAGACGTAGGATAACAGGTAGGAACCAAACATTTAACGACTACACCCCATCGTCAGACAGCCCATTGTCACACACAGCATCTCACGGAGCGCAAAAGTAGTACGTAAGGAAAGCAGCACAGACAAAAAATCATCAATCAGCATACTGATCCAGCAACTCATCGCGCTGCGCAAGAACGTGCGCGCATAGGTCCTGGCGAAGCGCTTCATGCTCCTCCCGTCACTTGGCCTCACCATTGGCCACGAGAATGCGCATCAAGTCGCTCATGGGCGCCACACCGGCGGCTCGGACTGCAGGTGGTAGATTTCCAGGTGCACCACCCAGGTCATCCAGCCCCCCCGCGGCACCTCCGGCTCCGCCTCCATCTGCGGCCCCTCCTGCCGCGGAACCCTCCGCCACGTCCCCTCCCTCTCCGGCGCCTCCGGTCCCACCGCCGCCGAAGGCCGCACCATCGATGACACGTGCGCCAGAGCCAGCGCCTTCCTCGCCTACCTCATCTGTGCCCCCAACCCCTGCGGGCCCGGTACCACCCCCAGTGCCATCGCCGACACCTGCACCATCTGTGGCGCCGGCGGCGCCCGCGCCATCGGCGGCGCCAGCACCCGCGCCGGCCCCGCCCGCCTCTCCCGCACCCACCCCAAGAGCCGCACCGCCATCGTCCCCCGCAGGGCCCCGGCCGGCGCCCGCGCCATCTGCTGCGTCAGCGCCCGCGCCGGCCCCGCCCACCGCGCCCGCCGCACCAACCCCAACAGCCGCACCGCCCTCTCCTCCCGTAAGGGCCACGCATACTCCCGCTCCGATGGCGGCGTCAGCGCACGCACCGGCCCCACCCACCGCGTCCGCCGCACCAACCCCGACAGCCGCACCGCCGCCTCCTCCCGCGGGGGCCCCGCCTACGCCCGCTCCGTCGGCGGCGGCAGGGTCCACTCCACCCCCACCCGTCCCGTCCGCACCACCCGCCCCGTAGTGCGTGGATCGCGACCGAGCCAACAAGCTGTCCTGGCGCGCCTCTACCACCATGTTGTGGAGTATCACGAACGTCTGGGTTGTAAGCACCATACGGGGCACTGTCCACATCCGGTAGGGGTGAAGCATCACGTCAAAACGTGCAGTAAGGATATCTAAAAGTCGCTCAACATCCTTCCGCAGAGCCTCCTGCAGGCGATTGAACGTCTGCTGCTCAGGCGTCTGGGGGTTGCGGTACGGGGCCACGAAAAACGCAAAACGGGGGTAAACTCCGTCCACAAGGTAATATAAAAAGGTGAGGGTATTCCCATTGACAGTAAGCGAACAGTCACTCATCGGCCACTTCCCAGTGACGTCATCCATGTACATAGGCGATTGGTACACGCCGTTAACATAATTAAGACTCCCAGGACTCCCCGCGAAATTTTGGTAGATCCATGTGTCCTCGTCACAGATAGCCTCAATGACGATGGATCGTCGCCCGTCGCGCCGCTGGTACGTGCCCGCACGCGCCTTAGGGCACGACGACCACTCCCAATGCCAGCAATCAAGCGACTCAAGACACCCACGTACCCCCCGCTCAGCATTGCGTTCCAGGATGCTCTCGATCTCACGTCTCGTGTGGGGTCGTAAGTACAGTGGGCCGAAGTGATCCACCATAAACTCAGTGAAGAGCTTGACCGCCGTCGCGATGGTCGATCGGGACAACCGCACATACTCGTCCGCGCGGTCATATGACTCGCCACAGGCGAGTACGCGGATCACGGCCACCAGCTTCTGCAGGGGATGCGCCTGCGGCTGCCCAGTCGCGTTGACGCGTTGCACCCAAAACGGGCGGTCCTTGATCGCCCGGTAGATCCGAAGGAAGGCCGCCATTGGAACGCGAAAGCGCCGCTCAAACTGCTCTCGACCGAAAACCGGGGGCAGGCCGTCCACGCCGAAGTAGTCGCGTAGAACACACTGCAACCCAAGAGCAAGGTTTCGAGGCCGGTTGGGAATCCGACCGGGTACGGAGCCCCGATACCGCGGCCGATGGATCTGCGCCGCCGCAAGTGCCCGCCGCCGCGCCTCCAGCAATGTAGCGACGTGAGCGGCCACTACGACCAACTTCGTAGCGCCGTCGTTAGCCCCCTCGTCCTCCTCCCACCCGCTAAGAGCCACCGTGCCGTCCAAAGCGCCGGCACCACTTGCTGGGCGCGAGACAGTCTGTGGCGCGCACGGATGTGTGAAGCACGACGATCGCGAGCGCGACGGTGACGCGCACGGCGGTAACGCGCACGGCCGTAGCGAGCGCGAAGATGGCGCGCGCCGTCGTCGATGGCGCACGTCGACTAAAGGGGCACGCCTACGCTTTGCATACAGACTTCCCCCCCTCCCATCAGTTGGGACCCACATGGCCGCCCCCAGAATGGTTTGCCTGAAGTACAGGAACCTGCCATCCGGCACACCCTTGCAATCGTGCTGTTTGTTCGTGGCGCATGACCAATCGTATTAGAAGGTCCATCCAACTCACAAGTACGTATGCGATACTTCGACCTTCGAGTGCCTCAGACATACCGACTGGTTGTCATGACGGACTCTGGCCCGAGAAAGACGGATACGCAGCGTCCTTCGTGTCCCGGAACCTGACGACTGGTACCTCCGTATCGGCTATGTTATGATAGTTTGGCTTATGTGCATCAACGTATCATGCATGACGCGCCGCCCGTGCCACTGACTGAGAATAGACGGTCCGGATTCCCAGAACTCGAAGAACAATTGACGGAGCCAGGCGTTGACAGTCTCAATGCTGCTTCGTCGTTGCCCTGCACGTCCTCCAAAACACACAGTGACACTGTTCATGGGGCCCAAGTCTGACAAAGCGGCCCGAAGACCAACTCGTGTGTTGTCTGCCACCCTCCTCGATCCTCGGGCGCGGTCGCAAAGCTCCTGGCCGCATGCCACGGATCTCTGTCGCCCTCATACGTCGCGACCTCTCACGCAGCTCACGTCATTTTCTCCAGTGATGGGGTGAATCGATGCGTCGGTCACGTGTCAGAATCTGATCAGTGCATTGCGCCTCGATCGTGTTACGGACGTTGTTTTGCGTTGTTGTTCGTCGTCAGACACGTTTTATGTTGAATCCGATTTGCGTTCAGCCAATGAGAGAGCCCGTAGAATAGTCCAAGTGTCCTGAATAGGGTGCGCGTGCCGTATTTCGACTTCGAATAGGACGGACGCGATCTATTCTTGTAGTACCACAATCTAGGGGGTTACCTCAGAGGGAGGGAAGTAACGGCCGTCTCAGCCGCTCGCGCGACACCCGCT
>ENA-ORXR01002371-ORXR01002371.1-marine-metagenome-genome-assembly--contig:-NODE-2371-length-18116-cov-13.375631_pt1 | contig 18116 bp, 13 predicted proteins | sample MGYA00237866_ERZ511479 | MGnify/ENA metagenome assembly ERZ511479 | reverse complement strand
AAATTTCATAAACTTGCGCTTGCTGGGGCTCGGTTGGACTGTCGTGCCTGTAACCAGTTACAGCCTGATTTCATAATGGGCGCCCGCGATAGTTTGGACCACGATATGGTGGCTCACAAAAGATCGTTAGGCAGAGCCCATCACACTAGGGCCTGTCCCTAATTCGATGACATCCACAAGGTCTCCGGCGTCTAACGGCTCGGCGTTTGGGATTCGGCGGAGTAGAACATTGGCGCAGCGAAATGGTGTTAGAAGTGAACTGTCCTGCCGCGGAAAAGGCGCCGCATATAACCGCCCTTCTCGGAGATTTGCGTTTGCGCGAAGATAGGTTTCTCGTGGACCATTCCCCGGAAGGGCGGTCTCCAACAGCGCTTTCGCAGAATTTGCAGCGTCGCATCCCATAAGCGGTCTCAGGAACAAATGCGCACAGACGGTCGCGGATGCGGGATTACCCGGCAAACCCAGTACGGGTAATCCGTCCAACACCCCGAACCAAGTCGGCTTGCCCGGTTTCACAGCGATTTTTTCGAAAATGATGTCGCCGCCCAAATCTTTGAAGACGCCGCGCATATGGTCGTGGTCGCCGACGGACGCACCGCCGACGGGTACGATTATGTCGCTATCCTTGGCGCGCTCAAACATTGCCGCAATCGCTTTTGGATCGTCTTTCGCCAGTCCCATATCAGATACGGCACCGCCCCATATCTGAATGAGCGCCGTCAGTGCGGACGTATTGGAATTCACGACATCGCCTGCTTCAACAGCTGACCCCGGCAACGTTAGCTCATCGCCGGCTGCCAATATTGAGACTTTGACGCGAGATAATACTGATAAGTCGGAATGATTGCCCGCCGCAGCCAGGGCGATTTCAGGTGGTGCAACCGTTGTCTTACGCGGAACGAGCACATCCCCCTTGGTGAAATCCATACCCGCACGTCGGATATGTTTCGGTCTGTCAGAGCCTATCTTAATTGTTACGGAGTCATGCTTGCGGACGGCATTTTCTTGGATGATGATATGATCTGCGCCCCTAGGGATCGGCGATCCTGTGAACACCCTCACGGCCTCACCCGTGCCGACGCTGCCCTTAAAAACAGCCCCTGCCGGAACCTCTCCGATGACATCTAAGACAACGCCCGGGCTCCGAACGTCTTGAAGCCGCACTGCATACCCGTCCATTGCCGAGGCATCGCGGGGTGGCATTGTCACTTTTGCTAAAATATCATCCGAACAAACTCGCCCTAAAGCCTTATCCAATGACACCGTCTCATCGGGTTTGCTCGGCATATATTCTGACAAAATGGAGAGAGCTTCAGAAACGGAAATCATGAAGAGCCTATACACATCAAACGCGGCAGATCAGCCGTTTCAGGTCAATTTATTGGCTCTCATAAAGAAGCGCTCCGCAATATCAACACACCTGAGTGTCTAGCGGAGGCTGAGCGTCGTTTTGTAAAACCGCGCTAAAACTAAAACGGCTTATCGAAAGCAATCGCTGAAGTTAGCGGTTACGATTTAGTCCGGCAATTTCGGCTAAGACAGCATAGGCCGCTTCCAACACATTTGTCCCCGGCCCGAATATTTCACAGACGCCATGGCTGCGCAGAAAAGCATAATCTTGTTCGGGTATAACACCGCCAACGAAGAGTTTTATATCCTCGCGGCCCTTGTCTTTAAGGATTTTTACCAGCTCCGGAATTAGCGTTTTATGCCCCGCCGCGAGAGATGAAACACCTATCGCATCCACACCTTTTTTGATCGCGAGATCTGCTGTCTCCTCAGGCGTCGAAAAAAGGTCGGTGAGGTCTACATCAAATCCAAGATCGGCGAAGGCTGTGGCTACGACTTTTGCGCCGCGATCATGGCCGTCCTGCCCCATCTTCGCGATTAAGACATGCGGCGTTTTATTAGACGTCGCCTTGTATTCCGCAATCTTCTCTGAAACGTTTTGATAGATTGGGTCACCGGCATAGGCCTCGCTATAGACACCCTTAATCACGCGCGTTGTCGGTTTGTGACGCCCAAAGGCGGCTTCCATAGCGTCGCTGATTTCGCCGAGTGTCGCCCGCTGCCTCGCCGCCTCAACCGATAAGCGAAGCAGATTGTCCTCACCCGAAAGCGCAGCAAGTTTCAATTCGGTCAGCGCGCTTTGGCAAGCCTCCTCATTCCGCGCGGCTCGGACCTCCGCAATGCTCTTAACTTGGCCTAGACGGACAGCGTCATTGTCAATTTGTAGAATATCAATCGGGTCTTCATCTTCGAGCCTGTATTTATTTACGCCGACAATGACGTCGTCGCCTTTATCAACCCGCGCTTGGCGTTGCGCAGCGGCTTTCTCGATTTCCATTTTCGGGATGCCCTTGGCAATCGCTTTCGTCATGCCGCCTTCCGCGTCGATGTCTTCGAGCATGGCCCACGCCTTATCGACCAAGGACTGCGTGAGGCTCTCAACATAATAGGAGCCGGCCAGCGGATCGACGACATCGGTTACGCCTGTTTCGTGCTGGAGAATAAGTTGCGTATTTCGCGCAATACGTGCCGAAAATTCAGTGGGTAGCGCGATTGCCTCGTCAAAAGAATTCGTGTGCAAAGACTGCGTCCCGCCGAGCACGGCTGACATGGCTTCATAAGCGGTGCGCACGACGTTATTATAGGGGTCCTGTTCTGTGAGCGACACGCCAGAGGTTTGGCAATGGGTACGCAGCATTTTCGACCGTTCTGATTGGGCACCAAAGTCTGTCATAATTCGCGCCCAGAGCTGACGTGCGGCGCGCAGTTTCGCGGCTTCCATAAAAAAGTTCATGCCAATACAGAAGAAGAAAGATAGACGCCCCGCGAAAGCATCGACATCAAGACCTTTCGCTATAGCCGCACGGACATACTCGCGTCCGTCCGCCAAGGTGTAGGCCAGCTCCTGCGCGAGGTTCGCACCTGCTTCTTGCATATGATATCCCGAAATCGAGATAGAGTTATATTTTGGCATCTCGGCGGATGTGTATTCGATAATATCCCCGATGATGCGCATACTAGGTTCGGGCGGATAAATGAACGTATTGCGCACCATAAATTCTTTGAGGATGTCGTTCTGGATTGTGCCTGATAAGTCAGCACGATCTACACCCTGCTCTTCGCCCGCGACAACGAACATAGCCAAGATCGGAATAACCGCGCCGTTCATCGTCATAGATACGGACATTTTGTCGAGCGGAATTCCGTCGAATAGGATTTTCATATCCTCGACTGTATCAATCGCGACGCCTGCCTTGCCGACGTCCCCCTTCACGCGCGGATGGTCGCTGTCATAGCCGCGATGGGTTGCGAGATCGAAAGCGACCGATAGACCCTTCTGGCCCGCAGCGAGATTTTTGCGGTAAAAGGCATTGGACTCTTTGGCCGTCGAAAACCCTGCATATTGCCGAATTGTCCAAGGCCGATTGGCATACATCGTGGCGCGCGGCCCGCGCGTGAACGGCGCGAACCCCGGCAGCTCCGAGCCAATGCTATCGGGCACATCATCGGCCCCATAGACAGGCTTAATTTCGATCCCCTCCGGGGTCATTTTTGTAAGAGCCTCTATTGGCTTTCCCCTGAGCTCTTTCTCAGCAAGCGCAAACCAATCTTTTTGTGTGGGTGAGGTGTTCATAAAGTTCCATTTACCAATTTCATGACGCCGGAAAAATCCAACCCGTCATTGCCCGACGCTTCCATTAGGGCATATATAGATTCAGCCTGCGCGCCCAGGGGCGTCGCGGCTTTCGCTTTGGAGGCCGCTGTTTGAGCCAACCGTAGATCTTTCAGCATCATGGCAGCGGCAAATCCTGCCTCGTAATTTCTGTTTGACGGCGCGCTCTCGACAGGTCCCGGCGCAGGGCAGTAGCTGGTCATAGACCAATTCTGCCCGCTGGCGGTTCTGGAAATATCGAAAAACGTCTGCGCATCGAGCCCCAATTTTTCTGCCAGATTAAAGGCCTCACACGTTCCAATCATATGAATACCGAGCAACATATTGTTGCAGACCTTGGCAACTTGTCCGTTACCCGCATCACCCGCGTGGAAGATGTTTTTGCCCATAGCTTCCAATATCGGCTTCGCGCAATCAAAAGCCGACACGCTTCCGCCGCACATGAAAGTCAACGTCCCGGCCGCTGCGCCGCTAACGCCGCCGGAGACCGGCGCATCAATCATGGCGAAACCTTTCGCCTCGGCCTGTGCAATCACGTCCCGCGCCGTGGCCACATCAATGGTCGAGCAATCAATAAAAACAGCGCCCTGTTTAGCGTAAGCAAAAACGCCGTCTTCTCCCGCATAGACGAGGCTGACATGCTCCCCGGCTGGTAGCATTGTTACAACGACCTCTGCGCTTTCGACCGCATCCTTCGCACTCTTGGCCGCTGTGCATCCGGCGGCAACCGCCTGCGCAATAGCCTCTTTCGAAATATCCAGCGCTTTAACCTCATGACCCGCTTTGGCAAGATTAGACGCCATGCCGAGGCCCATATTTCCCAATCCGATAAAGGCGATTTTGGTCATGAAGTGCCCCGCTCTAAAAATTCCTGACGCGGCTTAGCCGTCTTTTGGAAGAGGCGCAGTATATGACTTTCCGGAACGGAGGCCGCGTCCTCATGCGACCACTTTGGATTTCGGTCTTTGTCGATTAATTGCGCACGAATGCCCTCGTAGAAATCCTGTGTGTTGAGGAAATTCAAACTAAGATCGAGCTCCTGCGTCATCGCCTCGCGGAAGTTCAATTTGGCTCCGCGCCGCAGCGCTTCAAAGCTGACGCAGCAAGCCAGAGGCGATTTGCGGCGAATACTAACCGCTTGCTTCTGCGCCCACTCACTGCCGTCATCGTCTAGAGCACGCAAGATAGCGGGCACGGTTTTCTCGCCAAAAGCCGCAACGGAAGATGGCACACCCTCACCTTTAGGCGGCGCTTTGACAAATTTATAGAGAACATTGGCGACGGCCGAGTCAGAGCCATCTAATTTCGCTTTGCCTAAAGCATCAATCAAATCGGGATGATCAGCGCTTGGGACATAGGCATTTGCGATGCCCAATTCGCAGGTCAAGGCAGTTTTCGCCCTCGCGCCTGTCAGGCCAAGCCATTGTCCGACCTCCATGCCGAGGCGCGGGAGGAAGTAGCTGCCGCCAACATCGGGAAAATACCCAATCCCTGTTTCAGGCATAGCGAAAAGCGTGTCATCCCCCGCAACGCGCAGGCGTCCGTGAACGGAAAGCCCCACACCACCGCCCATGACAATGCCGTCAATTAGCGTGATGTAAGGTTTGGAGTAACGATGGATAAGTTCATTCAGTGCATATTCTATGCGCCAAAAATTCTCAGCGCGTTTGTCTTTCGCCTTACCACTATCATGGAGCAAGATGACGTCGCCGCCCGCGCAAAAGGCACGATCGCCTGCGCCGTCGACGAGCACGGCACCGATATTAGTATCACGCTCCCATACCACGAGCAGCTTTGTTATTTCCTCGCACATGTCATAGGTCAGCGCGTTGAGGGCATTAGGGCGGTTCAAGGTTATGTGGCCAAGATTGCCAATAACCCGCGATTTGATTTGGTCTGTCATCTATTGCCTCAACAATGAACGAGACACGATCATCCGCATGATCTGGTTTGTGCCTTCTAGGATTTGGTGCACGCGTAGGTCCCGCACAATTTGCTCAATTCCGTATTCCGATAAATAGCCGTAACCCCCGTGAAGCTGGAGCGCGTCATTGGCGATTTTGCTACACATATCCGTCGCATATCGTTTTGCCATAGCACAGGCCATGCCTGCATTGGGCAGTTTTTTATCGAGCATATCCGCGGCGCGGTAAATGAGCATACGGCTCGCTTCCAGCTCAGTCGCCATATCGGACAGCATGAATTGCGTGTTCTGAAAATCGGAAATAGACTTACCGAATTGGGTGCGTTCTTTGGTATATTGCAACGCAGCGTCGAGAGCTTTTTGCGCGCCTCCAAGACTGCACGCCCCGATATTTATCCGCCCGCCGTCCAGACCCGACATCGCAAATTTGAAGCCATCGCCTTCTGCCCCAACGCGGTTGGAGGACGGGATGCGGCAATCCTCAAAAATGACCTGAGCCGTTGGCTGAGCATTCCAGCCCATCTTTTTCTCATTCGCGCCGAAGCTCAGTCCCGGCGCGTCTTTCTCAACTACGAAACAAGACACGCCTTTTGCACCATCATCGCTCGTCCGCGCCATGACGACATAGATGTCGCTCCACCCTGCGCCCGAGATGAATGTCTTTGTTCCGTTTAAGACGTAATCTTCGCCATCGCGAACGGCCTTGGTGGATAGGCTCGCCGCATCTGACCCTGCGCCCGGCTCTGTTAGGCAGTAGCTCGCGATGAACTCGCCCGCCGTCAGTTTCGGCACATATTTCGCGCGCAGTTCATCACCTGCGTAGCGATCGATCATCCAGGTCGCCATGTTGTGGATAGTCATCATCGCCGTGTGGGAGACATCCCCGGCCGCGAGTTGCTCAAAAACTAGCGCACTGTCTAGCCGGGACAACGCCGTTCCGCCATGCTGCTCGCCTGTATAAATTCCCATAAAGCCGAGCTCTGCAGCTTTGGTAAATACCCCGCGATCCAGCACCTTTTCTTCATCCCAACGGGACGAATGCGGCGCAAGTTCAACACCCGCAAATTGCCGCGCCATATCTTGGATGAGGGTCTGTTCTTCGGTGAAGGTGAAGTTCATTTAGTTGCGGCCTCTTGTTCGCATCTCATACTGCCGCATCGGCATGGCGTCGATGGTTTCGAAAAGATCGTCGACGACGACTTGTCCGCTCCAGCGGCGTTTAACACCGCCGTCTTTTCCGATTAGGACATATTTGTCTCCGGCCTTGCAATCACTCCTACGGCGAAGCAGAGCGGAACGATCTTGCGAGAAATGAAGACCGCGAACGCCCCAAACATTCTGAAAGATCATCTGGGCATCCTCATTCGTAAGTTTAAAAATCACTAGATCACGGTCTTGAAAGCCGGCCCAATCCATTTCAGGTGAAATACCTTCAAAAACATCTAACACAGCGGGACAGGCCGCTAATATTCGCGTGTCGTCAATATTTATTGGAGGCTCAACATATACATCTGCTGCTCTTGCGGGCAGACCTAGACAGAACAGGGTTGCAACGAGCGCAATTACTTTACATCTATTCAGAGCAGGTTTTTGCATCAAATTTTATCCCCCTAAAACCGCGGGATAATAAAGGCGCTGTCTTCGGTCTCGCCTTCTGGCCATCTTTGCGTAACAGTTTTGACCTTAGTGTAAAATCGTAAGCCCTCCATCCCATATTGATTGGCATCACCGAAGGCTGAGCGTTTCCAGCCGCCAAATGAATGATAGGCGACCGGCACGGGGATAGGCACATTGATCCCGACCATGCCGACTTCAACACGGTCCGCAAATTCGCGCGCAACTCGTCCACTTTGCGTAAAGATCGCAACGCCATTTCCGTATTGATGCTCGCTCGGCAGGGCCAAAGCTTCTTCGAAATTCTTCGCGCGCACAATCTGCAAAACGGGACCGAAAATCTCATCGTGATACGTTTCCATGTCCGGCGTCACATCATCAAGCAGCGTCGGCCCAACAAAAAAGCCGTCCTCATAACCTTGAAGTGTAAAGCCGCGCCCATCTTTGAGTAGCGTCGCGCCCTCCTTCACGGCCTTGTCGATATTAGCTTCAATGCTCTTTTTGTGCGCCTGCGTGACGACGGGACCGTAATCCGCTTCTGCATCATTCGATGTGCCCACCGTCATGGCTTCCAGTTTCGGCATAAAGGCGGTTAGGAATTTTTCTGCTGTGCCCTCGCCGACAGGCACAACAACGGGAAGCGCCATACAGCGCTCGCCTGCCGAGCCGTAAGCCGCCCCGAGAATGTCTTTGGCCGCCTGGTCCATATTTGCATCAGGCATAATGATGCCGTGGTTCTTCGCCCCGCCCATGCACTGCGCACGTTTGCCGGTGGCGGTGGCGCGCGCATACACATATTGCGCAATATCCGAAGAACCAACAAAGCTGACAGCTTTGATGGTCGGATGATCGCAAATTGCATCGACGATGACTTTATCCCCATTGATACATTGCAGCAGACCAACCGGACCTCCGGCCTCCACAAATAACTCAGCGAGGCGCATCGGCACGGAGGGGTCTTTTTCAGACGGCTTCAGGATACAGGCGTTGCCCGTCGCAATCGCCATCCCGAACATCCACATCGGGATCATGGCCGGAAAATTAAACGGCGTGATGCCCGCCACGACACCAAGCGGCTTACGCAGAGAGTAAACGTCAATCTCCGGTCCTGCGCCATAGGTGTGCTCACCCTTCTGACCATGAGGAATGCCGCAGGCGAATTCGATCACATCAATACCGCGCATCACGTCGCCGCGGCTGTCGGCTAGCACTTTCCCATGTTCGGAGGACAGCATAGCCGCCAAATCATCCATATTAGCTTCGACAAGTTGCTTATAAGCAAACAATACACGCGAACGTTTTTGTGGATTGACTTGCGCCCAGTCTTTTTGCGCCTTCTCAGCAGATAAAACGGCAGCGTCCAGCTCAGCCGGAGTGGCCATAACGACTTGCGCTTGCACCTCGCCCGTATTGGGATCAAAGATATCTTTGCGGTGCTCCCCTCGACCCTTGACACGTTGACCGTCAATGAAATGCCCTATCTGCTTCATAAGTCTGTCTCCGTTCGGCCATGTGTTAAAAATGATATGCGATTTGCCGCGTGAAACAGCAAGTCATCTTATTCGTTGAAATTGAATTAGAGGACATAGCTTAGAGTCAAGCCAGCGGGTGACCCATAGCTAAATATCTAGAAAATATAGAAAATTTAACCGGATTTTTGCTTTTAGAAACGAATTTAAATAAAATAGAAGCTTTATAGGCCTTCATATCATGACGCTCTCAGAATCTGAAACGCAGTTGGACGATCTCGTGCCTGTTGAGGCTTTGCTCAATTTACAGTTCGAATGGTTGGCTCGCGCGGGGCGATTGAGCGGTGTATCCATGATGGTCATCGACTCGGATTTTCAAATTCAATTCTACGACGAGAAGATCGTCGAACTTTTAGAGTTAGACGCGTCCATCAATTATACGAATAGAAATATGCTTGAAATGGTAGACCAACTTGCTCGCCGTGGAGATTTTGGGCCTGGCGATCCGGCGCTATTCGTTGACCTCGTCGGGAATCAATTCTCAAAATCCATTCAAAATAAACCTCTAGGGCTTGATGAAAAGCCGCTACCTTTAAATTTTCTGACGCCCTCCGGGCGACGCATACAATTTCGAATGGATATCGAAATTGATGGATTCCAAGTCTTAGGCTGTAATGACGTAACCAGAACCTTCATTGAGAAACACGCCCTGAAAGTCGCGATGGACAGTAGTCATTCGGGTTACGTTATATATGACATGGAAGCGCGCGAATTTCAAAAACATGGAAGTGTCGCGCGAAATTCATACGGAAAGCTCTCAGGCCCTAGGGAGTTCACCAAGAATATTAGAGATCATATTCATCCGGAAGATTATGCAAAATTGAAAAAGATTGCAAAACTGGCTCACGAAAAAAAGGAATGTTGGTCGGGCACATTCAGAACCAGAAACCCAAAAGGTGAGACTATATGGGTCAAGGCACAAGCAACGCCCCAGATTGCGGAGTCCGGGACAATCACGAGCTATATTATTTTTTATACCGAAGTCACGGCACAGCTGAGAATTCAAGACGATCTAAGAAAGGCTATTGAACAATCTGAAAAGTCCCTTAGCGCCAAGAACGCTTTCTTGGGTCGGCTTTCGCACGAAATACGAACACCAATGAACGCCGTCGTCGGAATCGCTGACGCCTTAATTCATCACAACGGGAACCCCGTTATTAAACCGAAATTGGAATTAATCCAAACCTCAGCCGAAAAAATAATTAGAATTGTCGACGAAAGTTTAGAACACACGAAACTGGCAGAGTCTAAAATACAGCTCGATCCCCAAGCCGCCTCTCCTCGCGAATCCGTAGTATCAGTGTGTGCGCTGTGGGAACAAAAAGCGGTTGAGAATGGTATCGATCTTGTATGTCGAATTGACGACTCAACACCAGAGTCCATTGTGTTTGACTCTCATCGTTTTGAACAATGCTTGAACAATCTTTTATCGAATGCCGTAAAGTTCTCGCCTGCCGGGAAGATACAAGTTGTTCTCACGACTATTGAAAAAGACGGCGCTAGTTCTCTTGTTACAGTCGTTAAAGATAATGGCATTGGCATGAACAGAGCCCAGCTAACCAAACTTTTCGAAGCCTACGCACAAGCGGACGAGACTATCTCGGGTCGTTTTGGGGGAACCGGGCTTGGCATGAATATCACGAAGCAGCTAATTGAGCTTATGGGCGGAAAAATCACGGCCAAATCAGAGCTTGGTGCAGGTACGCTCATCGCATTATCGCTTCCAATTCAAGTTAACCGCCGAGCAAAAGAACGTCGCCGCGAGACGAGTGAGAGTCTTGTTGACAAAATGTTAGACGGAGCCACACCTGCTGTATCAGAATACGCGGCGCTTAAAGTTCTCGTCGTAGACGACAATGCAACCAATCATTTAGTTGTAACGTCATTATTGGGAACACTCGTCAAGGAAATGGGCGTGGCCGAGAACGGCATCGAAGCGATCGCCGCCCTTGACGAAGCGGAACAAGCCAATGCGCAGTATGATCTTGTCCTGATGGATATTCATATGCCTGTCATGGACGGCATCGAAGCGACTTTGAGCATTCGAGGCTCCCAAAAGTCATATACAAACATTCCCATCATCGCATTGACGGCTGATCCACAATATCAACAACGACGGCTGTGCAAGAATATCGGCATGGACGATGCACTCGCAAAGCCCGTGAAATTGACTGAAATTCTAGGGGCGATTGATCGGGTTTTTGACGCTATAGCCACTTCTGAGCTTGCAGCCTAACCCTTAGTTCGTTCATAGGGGCTCACGAAAGTGAGGACTTATGAGATTTCGGAAAACTGCATTGGCTGCTTTACTGCTAACGACAGGCTTATGGGCTTGCGTAGCTAAAGACGACCAAGCGGGACCGGCTAATTTTGCGCGGGCTTGGTGTATTTCCGGCGGACCTATATATACCGCTGTCGACGAATCTCCACAGGTCGAAGCCGTCGCCATTCGAAAAGGCGTTATTACATATGCCGGCACCGATACTGGTGAGTGGTGTAAAGATTTCGCCGGAGCGAACCCTAAGAAAATCGATCTAGCCAACGCGGCGGCCTACCCCGGCTTCACAGATGCACATGGCCATTTAATAGGGATCGGCTTTAGAGAAATGACACTCAATCTTGAGGGAACAAAATCCATAGAGGATTTGAAAAAGAAATTGGCTGCCGTTGTTGCTGAAACGCCTGAAGGTGAAACGATTTATGGTCGGGGATGGATCGAAACCCACTGGCCTGAAGGCCGCTTTCCCAACCGGAATGACCTGGATAATGTCACAACAGAACATCGGGTCATCCTAGAGCGGGCAGACGGTCATGCAAGTGTCGTCAATTCACTTACGCTCGCGGATTCTAATATTAGTGACGAAACTGAAAACCCTTTTGGCGGCGCTATTAATCGCGATGCTAACGGGAAAGCCACTGGAATGTTAATAGATAAGGCCGCAAACCTCGTCCAGCCACTCATGCCGCGCGAAACGACTGAAAGAAAGCGAGAAGCCTACATAACGGGAGCAAAACTCTATGCCGAGAGAGGATGGACTAATATACATTCGATGTCCGTAGATCCTGCAGACATACCCTTACTGAACGAGTTAGCTCGTAACCGAAAGCTCAAAATCCGAGTATATAACTCATTGGATTTGCTTCCGTCGCGAGGCACGCAAGCCATGTCTAACATGGACAAACTTAAGGATTTCGAAAACCAACTCGTTACGACCAGAGCCATTAAACTCTATGCGGACGGCGCCCTTGGATCACGCGGTGCAGCCTTACTGGCGCCCTACTCTGATGATGAAAAGAATTCAGGCTTGATGCTCCTAAAAGAGGATCAAGCGAATGCCATTCTAAATGCGGCCCTTCGCAATGGCACCCAAGTAAATACTCATGCTATCGGAGATCGCGCGAACCGGATGGTGCTTGATTGGTACGAAGCCGCATTTGACAGAGTCCCGAAATCACAATGGGCTGAGCAGAATCCTAGATGGCGTATTGAACATTCCCAAATTATTGAACCAAGCGATATTCCTCGCTTTGTCGAGCTGGGCGTAATCCCCTCCATGCAGCCCAGCCATGCGATCGGGGACTTGCATTTCGCGCCAGACCGTCTTGGCAAAGATCGTCTGGCGGGAGCTTATGCTTGGCGCGCCCTGATTGATAGCGGCTCGATTATTGCCGGCGGATCTGATGCGCCTGTAGAAGTCGGGGATCCCCGAATTGAATTCTATGCCGCAACGCAGCGTAAGGACCTAAAAGGTTTCAATAATGAAGATTGGAACGAGGAACAGAAAGTCACGCCGCAGGAAGCCCTGAAAATGTTTACTATCTGGCCAGCCTATGCAGCCTTTGAAGAAGATAAGACCGGCTCAATTGAAGTTGGTAAACAGGCCGACATTTCAATCTTCGACACGGATTTTATGACCGCAACTGGTGACGAGATATTGGCATCAAAGCCGCTCGTAACAATGGTGAACGGGCGCTTGGCCTATGACGGACGCTAGTCGCGAAAGTTCTTGAATTGAACGGGCTGTTCAAGTCCCATTGATTTGACGAATTGCATCGTTGCCTGAAGGTCATCGCGTTTCTTACCGGATACGCGTAACTCTTCGCCTTGGATAGCGACCTGAACTTTAATCTTCTCGCCTTTTATGGCTTTTACGATCTTCTTAGCCGTCTCTTTGTCTATGCCTTCCTTAACGGTGATCCGCTGGCGAACCGACATACCGGAGGCCTTTTCTTCTTTGCCATAATCGAGCTGCCCCGGCTCGATCCCACGTTTCGAAAGATTACCGCGGAGGATTTCTTGAACCTGTTTTAGCTTCAACTCATCATCCGCAATTACCGTTAGGCCTTCATCTTTGACCTCAACGGAAGAATTTGATCCTTTGAAATCATAGCGTGTCGCTATTTCCCGCATGACGTTTTGAACGGCATTGTCAACTTCAGCCAAATCAACCTCTGAAACAACATCAAATGAAGGCATAAGAAAACTCCGGTGAAACTATTCTGTCGCTACGGGCGAAGCTTTGCCATCTTTTAAGGTTTGAGCCAAGAGTGTTCCGACCACAGAACTATAGTCATCCGTCCATAATTTGACGTGACGACTGGAGGTCCATCTCTGAAAACGCGTGTCCCCGGCGGTTACATTTTGCATCATGTCCTTTGGCCCCATCAGAATGCCCGTCGCGAGTGAGCCATGCTCCCCATATGGATTTCTAGAGAAGTCACTGATATCAATATATCGGGCCACTAAACCGGCATCCTCAGCCAATCGAGCAACGACCGAGGTTACATCCAGCATCTGATTAGATGTATGAAAGAATACGAGCCCATCAGCCGTCATTCGCGAGCGGTAAAGCTCAAGCGCTTCACGCGTGACAAGATGAGCCGGGATTGAGTTAGAACTGAATGCATCGATCACAATCATATCTAACGAACCCTCAGGCACATCGTTCAGTTTCTGCCTGGCATCACCGGTACGAATATCTGCGTTCGGCGCACAAGTTTCGATAAAACTGAAATATTCTGTATTTCGAGCCAGCTCGACAACAGCTGGATCAATTTCAAAATATATCCAACTGTCGCCAGGTTTCTCGTAGCAAACCATCGCTCCGGCCCCCAGACCCACAACAGCTATATTCAGATTACCGCCTAATATTTCTCGAGTTGCTTCCACTGACGCATGGATTGATCCCCCTTCGATATAATAGGCGGTTGGAATATGTTGTAATTCGGGGTCGCGAATTTGAGAATTGTGAGACGTGTTCCCATGTACAAATTTATGCAATTTACCGTGGGAACTATCTTCTGCACGTACTGCCAGCAGAGAATAAAATGATCGGTCCTTATAAATTTTGTCTGAACCAAAAAGATCAAATACAATTGCAGCAACCGCCAAAGACGCGAATAGTCCAATTTTAGCAAATTTGTTGAAGTTGAACCGCAAGCTGGCGACGGACATAATCGCAATCGTTATAAACACAAGGTAAGTTGTGTTGTACCCCGCGCCTTTCAAAACAATGACATTAAACGCGGCGGCCACAGCTCCAATGAAAAACAATCGCCATGGTTTTTCACCAGCTTCGGGCATTTGAATACCGGATGGGCGTAAAAACAAAACCATAACAAGAACAAGGATAAATTCATACACGACATTGAAAATCACGGGAGCGATGAGAGCATTAAAGATCCCGCCCAAAACGCCGCCAACCGACATCAGAATATAAAATTCTGTCAGCCCAGATACGTCGGGTCGTTTTTCAACGAGTATGGAATGGCAATAGAGCGAGATAAGGAAATAGACTAACAGCAGGAGCGGGATTTTTATAATCGGTCCCATGGCGGTGCTCACTCGTAAGCCCAAGAAATTAAAAGTCAGAGTTGGGAATATTAGAAACAGGCCTGCAATAACAACCCAAGGAAATAATTTGGATAACCCGTTGGCTGTCACCAATGGTTTATTAGCGAAGACGATAACAAAGGTCAGGAGATATAGCGCCAGCGGCATGATCCAAAGGAACGGCGTCGAGGCAATATTATTCGTCATGAATGAGGTAACACCCAACATCAGGCTGGACGGTAAAAATGCCAAAAAGATCCAAAATGCTTTCTGTTTCCACCCCGCCTTGACGACCTTGGCCTCACTGATGACAACTTCGGAAACCGGCGCCAAGCGGCGCGTGAGCGCAAAAGCGGTAAGCAATAACATCCCCAATAAAGCAGCATAACCGACGGCCCAGCTGAAAGTTTGTCCACCTAAGCGCGTATTGGGCTCAATGATCAAAGGATATGCGCAAAGGATGATGAGGCTGGCAGCGTTACTGGCTGAATATAAAAAATAAGGATCATCAGCATCGCGGTGATCAGTAAGACTGAACCATCGTTGTAAAAGCGGCGCATTGGCTGAAAGCGCAAAGAAAGGAAGACCAACCGTTATACCGAACAGGCCCAAGAGCCAAAATGTCGGCATGCCGCTCTCCGGCAGAACTACAGCTTCTGGCACAGCAAGAGGAAGGAAAATAAAGCCGGCCAACGTGACAAAACTATGCACCGCAATTTGCGCTTTTACAGGAAGATATTTCGAAATGAGATGAGCGTAGATATAACCGCCAAGCAACATGGCTTGAAAGAACACCATTGCCGTGTTCCAAACATTCGAAGCCCCGCCCAACAAAGGCAGTATGAGCTTCGTGAACATTGGCTGCACGGAGAATAAAAGTGTCGCGGAAAGAAAGATTGTGGCTGTGAATATCACAGCTAAACCGATTGAACGTCGACCATCTGACGGGAGCGTCATTGGTTGAGGTAAGTCGTTATCAATAAAAGTCATTATTCCCCCGCATGTATTGCGAGGGTGTTTAATATAGGGTCATGATAAAAATCTGGTTAAATCAGATTTTCTGATTGGTGTAGCCTCGAAGCTCTCTTCGGGCGACCTGTCTGCGGTGAACAGCATCCGGGCCATCCGCGAAACGCAATGTGCGCTGCCCCTGCCACATGCCTGACAAAGGCGTGTCTTGCGAGACTCCTGTACCGCCATACATTTGCATCGCTTGATCGATAACCTCCAAGGACATGCGAGGCGCTTCAACCTTGATCATGGATATCCACGGCGCGGCGTCACGTTTCGACATGGTGTCCATGGCCCAGGCAGCTTTCAGGCAAAGCAGTCGTGCTTGCTCAATCTTGATTCGGCTCTCGGCAATAATGTCAAAGTTCGCGCCTAGAAAAGCGAGTTGTTTGCCAAAGGCTTCGCGCTTTAAAGAGCGCTCACATAACAGCTGCAACGCTTTCTCGGCCTGACCAATGGAGCGCATACAGTGATGAATACGGCCCGGACCAAGACGGCCTTGGCTCACTTCAAACCCGGCGCCCTCACCTATCAAAAGCGCGTCTGCCGGAATACGGACATCAGTGAACCGGATATGCATGTGACCATGCGGCGCATCATCATGTCCGAACACCATCATGGGACGCAGAATTTCAACACCTTTGACCTCTGCATCGACGACAAACATTGAATGTTGTTGATGCTTCTTCCGGCTTTCGTCAGGCGTTTTCGCCATGAGTATATAGACCTTACAGCGCGGATCACCCGCACCCGAAGACCAATATTTCTCGCCGTTGAGCACCCACTCATCGCCGTCTTTGATAGCCGAGAACTCAAGATTAATCGCATCAGACGACGCGACGTCAGGCTCGGTCATGAGATAGGCGGATCGTATCTTTCCTTCCAGCAAAGGCTTGAGCCATTTCTTTTTGTGACCTTCCGTGCCATAACGTTCGAGCACTTCCATGTTCCCTGTGTCCGGCGCGGAGCAGTTCATTGCCTCTGATGCCATATGCACCCAACCAAGCTCTTCAGCGATATAGGCATATTCCACTGTCGTGAGGCCAAAGCCTTCGTCGGAGTCAGTTAGCCAAAAATTCCAAAGTCCCCGTTTGCGGGCCTCCGCTTTCATCGTTTCCAAAATTTCAGTCTGGCGATCAGAAAAAGCGAACCGTCCGCCTTTTGCTGTCCCGACAAGACTATGAAATTCCTCGTCCAAGGGCGCGACGTAGTTGCGTGCAAAGTCTCGAATTTTTTCAACAAGCGGCTTTACGCGCTCAGTCATTCCTAAATCCATCTCAGCCATTATATCTCTCCCGTTTGTATCTTTTCTTTTGCAGTTTCGGCCAAGGCCATAACCATTTGTCCGTAATTCTTGAACCGCTCATCTTGTGTCGCGCCCGACACGTAGCGGAAGTAAATTTGCTGAATAATCACGGCGAGGCGCCAGATGCCGTAAACATAGTAATATGTCATGTCGGAGACATCGTACCCCGTGCGATCCGCATAGAACTTCAGTATCTCTTGACGACTCATCATGCCCGGATTCATGCAAGGTTGGCGGACCGTCAGTTGCATATGGGGCGGGTCATCAGCTTGGACCCAATAGGCCAGCGTATTTCCGAGATCCATTAATGGGTCGCCAAGTGCAGAAATTTCCCAATCGATTATTGCGGAGATTTTAGTCGGGTCTTTCGGATCCAATATGCAATTATCAATTCGATAATCCCCATGAAGGACTCCAATTTTACCGGAATCGGGCGGCATATTTTCCGCCAACCACGCTTGAATATCCTCATAATGCGGCACGTCATCCGTTAGCACGCGATTCCAGCGTCGGTTCCATCCCAATATTTGGCGCTCAACATACCCTTCCGGCTTGCCAAAATCCGAGAGACCAGCAGCGTCAACATCTAGAGTATGCAGGTCACAAAGTTTCGAAAAAAAGTTCTCACAAAGCGTTCGGTTTTCAGCCTCGCCCCAATTCCATTCTTTTGGAATGCGGTGAATAATATGCCCGTCGACACGGTCCATTACGTAGAACTCTTTACCTATGTGAGACTCATCGTCGGTATAAAACACAACAGGCGGAACGGCTGGGAAAACAGGCTTAAGATCGCGCATTATGCGATATTCGCGGAACATATCATGGCCGGACTTTGGAATTTTCCCAAAGGGCGGACGTCTTAAAACTAACCGTCGATCAGGATAATCAACAGCGTAAGTTAGATTGGACGCCCCGCTTGGGTATTGCGTAACTTTCGCAGTCCCCGATAAATTCGGAATAGCCGCCTTAAGCAAAGGGTCGACCACTGACATATCGAGCGCCTCACCTTTTCTGACCTCGATCGTTGGGTTCTTCTCTACCATTTATATGATGGCCCCGGCATCAACAACCATGCCTTGACCCGTGAAATAGCTACTCTCATCGCTGACCATATAAAGCACTGCGCCGACCATTTCTTCAGGTTGGGCCATGCGGGAAATCGCGAGGTTGGCATCCATATATTTTTGAATGCCCGGCGCATTTTTGAGCGCTGACGC
>ENA-ORXR01002370-ORXR01002370.1-marine-metagenome-genome-assembly--contig:-NODE-2370-length-18121-cov-3.219408_pt1 | contig 18121 bp, 16 predicted proteins | sample MGYA00237866_ERZ511479 | MGnify/ENA metagenome assembly ERZ511479 | reverse complement strand
AAATTGAAGGGGCGACAAGTCCTGAAACCGGAATTCAAGTTGTTGCAACAACTGGTTTAGGTTTTCGTTTATTTGCTTCTTTGATGTTAACGACTGGTGCTGTCTTTGTAATGTGGTTGGGTGAGCAAATTACTGAACGCGGAATTGGTAATGGTGCAAGTTTACTTATTTATGTGGGTATCGCATCGAGTATTATTCCTGGTGGAATGCAATTGTATAACTCTGCTAGTAAAGGTGATTTGAATTATGGAATGTTAGCTATTCTTTTAATCATTATGATACTAGTTATTGCGTTTATTGTTTTCTTTGAGCAAGGACAGAGACGTTTGCCAATTCAACACGCTAGACGACAAGTGGGTAAAAAAATATATGGAGGAGTTGAGTCTCATCTTCCACTTAAAGTCAATGCTGCTGGGGTATTACCTCCAATTTTTGCTATGACTTTGTTGATGTTTATTCCAACGATTATTGCTTTCTTTGGGGCGGATAGTGCATGGGCGCAAAAAGTTAATAGTTACTTTGATCAAACAAGCTATCTCTACAATATACTTTATGTCGTAGGTATTGTTTTCTTTTGTTATTTCTATGTGGCTATTCAACATAACCCGAATGACATGGCTGAAAACTTAAGAAAAGGTGGAGCGTTTATTCCTGGTATAAGACCTGGTAAACATACCGCTAATCATATTGATGACATTATGTCTAAGTTGACCTTTATGGGGGCAATTTATATGTCTGCAGTGTGTATATTGCCAACTGTTTTGATGAATAAATTTGCCGTTAGTGTCTATTTTGGTGGAACCAGTCTTTTAATCTTAGTGGGTGTAGCCTTAGATACAATGGCTCAAATTCAATCTCATTTATTGAGTTTGAATTATGATGGATTTATTAAACAAGCTAAATTGAGAGGAAGACGAGGTCAGTCTTAATGAGTGTTTTACCGCTAATTTTAGTGGGGGCACCAGGTTCTGGTAAAGGAACTCAAGCTAAAAAACTAGTGAAAGAAAACGCTTCTTGGAAACATGTTTCTACTGGAGACTTGTTTAGAGCTGAAATTAGATCTAACTCTAAATTGGGTTTGCGTGTTAAATCAATTATTGATGAAGGAATTTTAGTTTCTGATGAAGAAACTTATGAAATTTTTAAATCGCAAGTAGATCAAATTTTAGACTCTAAGGCTTCTGATGTGATTATTTTGGATGGTTATCCTAGAAATAAAGCTCAATCTATAAAAATGAAAGAATTTTGTTCTGAGAGAAGTGATCGTCTTCAAAAACCAATTTTATTGGAAGTGAAAGTTTCAGAGCAAGAAGTTGTTAGTCGACTTTCAGGCCGCTTGATTAATCCTAAAACAGGAAGAGTTTATCATGAAACTTTTAATCCTCCTAAAATAGCTGGAATTTGTGATGATGATGGGAGTCAATTGGTGAAAAGAAAAGATGACGAAGCAAGTGTTGTGGCTAGTCGTTATCAACTTTTTCAAAATACTCGCGATGATATTGTTTCTGTTTTAAAAGAATTTTGTCATACAATTGATGTTAATGGCGATCAAAAAGCTGATGATATTTTTAAAACAATACAAGACAGTTTGCAAAAATATTTATGAGTCTTAGTTCTCAGGAACTCATGGAGCTTAGAAGAGAATATATTTCTGAAGGCATTGTTGTCTCAAAATTAAATAACTGTCCTTATGAACAATTTGAAAAATGGTTTTCTGAATCATTGCAACAAAATGTCATGGAACCAAATGCTATGGCATTGTCGACTGCTGATCTTGAAGGAAATGTAAAATCAAGAATGGTTTTGCTGAAACAAATATCAAAAGAAAAAGGCTTTGTATTCTTTTCCAATTACAACAGTAAAAAAGCGCAACAAATCGAAAACAATAATAAGGTAGCGTTACTTTTTTATTGGGATATGTTGAAAAGACAAATAAGAATATCTGGTGAAGTACAAAAATTATCAGAAAAAGAATCTGTTGATTACTTTAACTCGAGACCTCTTGCCTCTAGAGTTGCTTCAATTTTATCAAAACAAAGCTCTTTGTTAAAAGATAAGAAATCTTTTCAAAATGAATTCGACAGACGCCTTGAAAAAGCAAAATCAAAAAAATCTTTATCTGTTGTCAAACCAGAGTATTGGGGCGGCTACGCTGTGAAGGCTGTTGAAATCGAATTCTGGCAAGGGCGAGAACATCGCTTGCATGATAGAGTCGTTTACCACAAGAAAGATCATTCTTGGTCAAAAGAGATGTTGTATCCTTAAAATTAGAGTTTCAAGCAAGTTTGACGCATCAAGTCGGCGGCTTGTGTGGGTTGAAATTAATTGAGAGATATTTTAATTTATTGCCGCGTTTAAGTTAGTCAAACAATAGAATAAGGTGAATAGTTACAGGCTCTTATGTGGATTGTCTTGTGGTCTAATAGCAATTAGTAATGTATCACTCACAAAAATAAGGCCAACGGTCATTTGAAAGAATTTAAAATATGTAATATGTGCGTTGCTTCAAATACAATTTTTACACCCAATCACCTTAAATATATTGACTCATTATGTGGTAAAAGCGTAGAACCTACGCGTTAAGGATATTTTTCCTAAATTAATAGAAGAAGGTTATTTAGTCATGAAAGTTCGCGCATCTGTAAAAAAAATATGTGATAAGTGCAAAATTATTAAGCGTAAAGGAATTTTACGTGTAATTTGTGAAAATGCTAAACATAAGCAAAGACAAGGATAATGACTGTGTTGAAAGGAATATGTAGATAATGGCTCGTATAGCAGGGGTAGATTTACCTAGAAACAAACGAATGGAAATTGCGTTAACTTACATTCATGGAATTGGAAAAACCACATCAGCTAAATTGTTGGATGCTGTTGGTATTGATTTAAACATGAAGAGTGATCAAGTGACTGAAGAAATGACGGGTAAAATTCGTCTTTATATAGAAGAACACTTAAAAGTTGAAGGTGACTTAAGACGAGAGAAACAATCAAGTATTAAACGTCTTTTAGATCTTCAATGTTATAGAGGAATTCGTCATAGACGAGGACTTCCAGTTAATGGACAAAGAACTCGTACGAACTCAAGAACTCGTAAGGGACCGAAGAAAACAGTTGCTGGTAAAGCGTCTGTGAAATCTTTGAAGGGTTAATGAAGGAATAAATAATGGCTGATAAAAAATCGACAAAAAAGAAAGTTAATAAAAAAGCTCCTTCTCAAGGAGTTGCTCATGTTTATGCTACATTTAACAATACAATTGTAACAATTGCTGATAATGCAGGTAATGCCTTATTTTGGTCTTCTGCTGGTCTTAAGCAGTTTAAAGGTGCTCGTAAAGGAACTCCTTTCGCAGCTCAAATCTGTGCTACTGAAGTGGCTCAATCGGCATTTGATGCTGGTATGAGATCTGTGGCTGTTAATGTTAAGGGCCCAGGGGCTGGACGTGAGTCGGCTGTTCGTGCCATGGCTACAGTTGGATTGAAAGTTACTGAGATAAGAGATGTTACTCCTATCCCTCATAATGGATGTCGTCCTCCAAAAAGACGTCGTGTTTAATCTCTAGTTAGAGAAAAAAGGAAAATAGTAATGATGAATGAACAAACAAATGTTGTAAAAGAAAACTGGACGACCCTTATTAAACCAAGGCAAATCTCTGTTAACAAAAACACACTTACTCCAAGTTATGGTCAATTCGCTGCGGTTCCTTTGGAGCCAGGCTTTGGACACACGATTGGAAATGGACTGCGAAGATTACTTTTAGGGTCATTGCAGGGATGTGCTGTTACTAGTGTAAAATTTGACACTGTTCTTCATGAGTTCTCAACTCTTAATGATGTTACTGAAGATATGGCTGATATCATTATTAACCTTAAAGGGGTTCGTTTGAAGGTCCAAGGTGAGAGAGAAAAAGTTGTCTTCATTGATAAAAAAGGTCCTTGTGACTTAACGGCAGCTGATCTTAACGTTGATAATGTAAAAGTATTTAATCCTGATCACCATATTGCAACTTTAGGTAAAGATGCTCATATTCGTGGTGAAGTTAAAATCAAGTGGGGACGTGGTTACGTCACTGCTGAAGAAAATAAAGAAGAAAATAGTCCAATTGGAACAATTGCAATTGATTGTGTTTTTTCTCCAGTGACTCGTGTTAACTACTCTGTTGGTAATGCTCGTGTTGGACAAAGAACTGACTATGACAAATTGGATTTAGATGTTTGGACTGACGGAAGTGTTGCTCCAGAAGATGCTGTTGCTTATTCTTCTAAAATTCTTAAAGATCAATTAAACATCTTTATTAACTTTGATGAAGAAATTGAAGTAGTTGAAGAGAAGAAAGACGCTGGACAAAGTGATGTTAATTCAAATCTTTTCAAGAGTGTTGAAGAGCTTGAGTTATCTGTCAGAAGTGCAAACTGTTTACAAAATGCAAATATAAGATACATTTATGAACTTGTTCAAAAAACAGAATCAGAAATGTTAAGAACAAAAAACTTTGGTCGAAAATCTCTGAATGAGATTAAAGATCTTTTACACGAAATGGGTCTTGGCCTTGGAATTAAATTGGACTTTTTAACTCCAGAACTAATTGCTGAAAGAACTAAGCAATTAAAAACAGATCATTAAGTAATTTAGAGGAAGAGATTGAGTTATGAGACATGGAAAAAGAAGTCGTCGTTTAAGTTTAGCGACGGGACATAGAAATTCGTTATTAAGAAATATGACTGCTAGTTTAGTTGAGCATGGCAGAATTAAAACAACTTTAGGACGAGCTAGAGTATTAAGACCTTATGTTGAGAAATTAGTAACAAAGCTTAAAGAACCAACTCCTCAAAACATGAGATATGTTTACTCTAAAATGCCTCATAAAAGAACTGTTCAAGATATTGCTAAAAAAGTATCACCTGTATTTAAAGATCGTAAGGGTGGATACATCAGAATTTTAAAACTAGCTAAAAGACGTGTTGGTGATTGTGCAGAGCAAGCTTTAGTTGAATGGGTTGATGAATCTTTAGTTAATTATTATATTAACGAAAAAGAGAAGCAAGAAGTTAAAGCAAAGGCTCAAAAGAGTGCTAATGCTCCTAAAAAGAAAACGACTAAAAAAACAGCTAAAACGGCTAAGACATCTAAAACAACAAAAAAGAACACAACTAAGAAAAAAGTAACAAAGAAGAAAGACTAATTTCTTTTGCCCTTGAAATATAAAAGGCTGATCCAGTACTTTGTGCTCCTTGGCTTTCCGTTGTTTGGTGCCGTTTACTTCTATGCTCAATTTAGAGCACACCAAAAAGAAAATAAAAAAGTACCTTTTACTCCTTTTCAACCGAGTCTTATGACTCTTTTAGAAGGAGGAGATACTGATAATAGAATTAAAATTCCCTTAAAAAAGAGTATTACAGTAGTGAACTTTTGGGCGAGTTGGTGTCCTCCTTGTGTTGAAGAGTTTCCAGCTATGCTTGAATTGTGGCGTCAAACTAAAGATTATGACGTAGACTTTATATTTGTGAGCGTTAACGAGAAATGGTCAGAAGTTGTCGAATTTCAAAATCGCTTTAATATGAACATTGCAAGAACAAATAATCTTTGGGATCCGGAGAAGAAATTAGCTGAAAATTGGGGAACACAAAAATTTCCTGAAACATATGTCATAAGTAGGGATGGTTGGGTGCTGGAAAAGATTATTGGCCTTCAAACTTGGACAAGACCTAGTGTTATTAAGTATTTTAGAGATTTAGGGGAAAAATATAAGAATTTGTAATTTTTTCTATGACCCGTATAGAGAAATATGATAGTTAAAAGAGGATTATTATGGCTAAAAAAAGTGTAGTTAATAGAAACATAAAAAGAACAAAAATGGCGGCTAATCAGTTCGCTCGAAGACAAGAATACAAAGCTCAAGCTTTGAATGAGTCTTTAACTTGGGAAGAGCGTGATGAAGCGAGAAAAAAGCTTCAAGCACTACCTAGAAATGGCTCACCAAGCAGAGTTGTTACTCGTTGTGAGATTACTGGAAGAGGACGCGGAGTTTACAAGAAATTTAGACTTAGCCGAATTAAATTCAGAGAATTAGCTTCGCAGGGAATGATTCCAGGAGTGACTAAATCTAGCTGGTAGTAAGCTTCAAAATACTTGATTTAAAGAAAAGCTAGAGATTCGTTGATCTCTGGCTTTTTTGCATTTAAAAAAGAATTAATTCAAATTTTCAAGGAGAACATCAATAATGGAATTGGTTAACGATATAGGATATTTTGCGCTAATAACTGGGGTTATAGCTTTAGTATTAGCAGTTTTTTTATATTTTAGAGTAAAAGCTTTGCCTGAGGGGAATAGTAAAATTCAAGAAATAACAGCAGCTATTCGTGAGGGAGCTAAAGCCTTTTTATATCGTGAATATAAAGTACTTGTTGTTTATTCTGCGCTTATTTTTATTTTAATTGCATGGCAATTAGGGTGGCAAACGGGAATGGCTTTTATCTTAGGAGCTGCACTGTCTTTAGTGGCCGGCTTTTTTGGGATGAAAGCAGCGACATACGCTAATGGTAGAACCACTCAAGCAGCTATTGAGCATGGTCGTGGAGAGGCTTTAATGGTCGCCTTTGATGGTGGTGCTGTTATGGGGCTTTGTGTGGCTGGTCTTGGAATTTTGGGGATGGCTGGTTTGTATTTAGGATTTCAAACAGATTCTCATCTATCACATATTTTACATGGTTTTGGTGTTGGAGCTTCTTCAATTGCCTTATTCGCTCGTATTGGTGGCGGTATTTATACGAAAGCTGCCGATGTCGGGGGTGATATGGCGGGTAAGGTTGTTGCTAATCTTCCTGAAGATGATCCAAGAAACCCTGGGGCAATTGCAGATAGTGTTGGAGACAATGTTGGAGATGTTGCTGGTATGGGTGCTGATATTTATGAAAGTTATGCAGCGGCAATTATTGCTGCCATCGCTATTGCTATGACAATTGCTTTACCTGATGTTCAACGATTAGCTAGCGCGGCTAACAATATGGATGGTGAAAGTTTAAGAAACCTTATACAAATATTACCTATTGGATTAACTGGTTTAGGTTTGATAACAAGTATTGTAACAATCTTAATGTTAAGATTTTTTAAAAACTCAAATCCAGCAATTGTTTTAAGGGTGGCTTTATTAGCTCCTCCTTTATTCTTTATTGTTTTAGCGGGTATTACTATTGAAATGTTACAACTTAGCCATGGCATAACTATTACAATTGCCTTAGGTGCAATTGGCGGCGGAATTATTGGTTTAATAACGGATTACTTTACAAGTGCTAAGCCAGTTAGAGATATTGCTGAATCAGCTAAAACAGGAGCCGCCACGGCTATTATTCAAGGATTTGCGGTTGGACTGGAAAGTCTTTTATTGCCAATGCTTATTCTTGCAGGAATTGTTTGGTTTGGTTATGAGCAAATTGGTCAGTATGGAATTGCGATTGCAGCAGTATCTATGTTGGCTGTTACAGCGATTGTTATGACAGTAGATGCTTATGGTCCGGTTGCTGATAATGCTGGTGGTATTTCCGAAATGAGTGGATGTGGTCCAGAAATTAGAGCTATTACAGATGAGCTTGATGCTGTTGGAAATACAACAGCAGCTATTGGTAAAGGCTTTGCCATTGGTTCAGCGGTATTAACGGTTATTGCCTTATTTGTTGCTTACAATATGGAAATTGATCAAAAACGAATTGCTGCTGGTGGTGAAGGTATGAAACTTTTAATTACTGATGCTAGAGTTATGGTGGGTATTCTTATTGGGAGTATTTTACCTTGTATTGTTGGTGCTAGCACTATGAAAGCAGTTGGAAAAGCTGCGGGTAGTATAGTGAATGAAATTGCTCGTCAATTTAAAGAAATACCAGGACTTCTTGAAGGAAAAGAGGGTGTGAAACCTGAATCAGCAAAATGTGTTGATATTGCGACTAAAGCGGCTTTAAAGCATATGATTTTACCGGGTCTTGTTGCTGTTTTTTCTCCACCATTAATTGGATTCACTTTAGGTGCGGAAGCTTTAGCTGGGGCACTTGTTGGTTCCATGATTGTTGGAGCTATTCTTTCTCTTATGATGGCCAATGCCGGAGGTGCTTGGGATAATGCTAAAAAGTACATTGAAAAAGGTGCTTTAGAGGGGCATTCAAAAGGAAGTGAAGCGCATAAAGCAAGTGTTGTTGCTGACACTATTGGTGATCCGTTTAAAGACACGTCGGGCCCTGGTGTTAGTATTTTAATTAAAGTGATGTCAGTGGTTTCATTGATGATCGCGTCGTTGTTAAGTTAATTTAAAACTTAAAATAAAGTTTATTAGAAGGTCTTGTGGAGTAATCTATGAGACCTTTTTCTTTGGAGCGTATTTCGAATCTTTAACAAAGGCTTGTGAATCTTGATCAACAGGGTCATATTCTTTTTCTTTGTTTTCAACAAAAACGTTATTGTTCTTGCCTCTTAATTTTATTTGACCTCTTTTAATAGTTCCAGATTTGTCGACAACATAACCCATTCCAGTAAAAGTAGTTTTCTCTTGAGTCTGTTCGTTAATGTCAAATTCACCTTGCTGGGTTTCTTGATGCGCTTGAATTTTATTTTGTATTTTTTCAGGTTCAACTTCAATTTGTTGTTTTTGAACGGTTTCATTGCCTTTAAGTTGACGACGTTCTTCGTTTTGACGTCTATCAACAAACTGTGAACTTGGTTTAGCTTTGGGGATGGGTAATGGGGGAGGACTTGGAATTGAGCGCAGTTCTGAACGGGCTTCAATAAGAGGTTTCCAATCAGCCATACCTTCATACCAGAAAAACCAGTTAACACGATCAATAACTGAAATGTCGCCATATTGCTTCTGGGCACTTTCTAAGCCTAAAGGGCCTAGTTGTTGATTTGACTTGCTACTAAATAAAAACCATTGTTTATCATCTTGAGACATAGATTAATTATCGCAAGATCTTTAAAAAAAATTTATTAAGATCAAATTAAGTTTTTTTTAATATTGGTTTCTCTAAAACAGGGTTGAATTTTAGAAATTACATATTTTGATACCAAATTTATTGCTGAGCAGACGTCCAAATTGCACAGGCGTTGGTAGAAATCATGTTTGTTTGAAAGTTTGTAGGACATTTTAGTTTGGGTAAGCTAGAACTTGTTGCTTGAGTCCATATGGTGTCTTCCCAAGTCTGATAGACTGAGTGGCTTGGATTGTAGAAGCTAGACGAAGGATTTTTAATGATACCATGATGAGCGCATTCATCATTTTCTTTGAAAAAAGTGGAAACATGGGTCGATGATCCAATAAAATCTGGGTAGATATTAATTTTTGAACACGATGAAGTGAGATCAGATGTGCAAATATGCTCATAATAATGAGTTGCTGAATATGATTCAAAGTTTTTATCAGTAAAACTCATTGGATTATTGCTGACGTAAACTTGATCTGTATCAATAAAATAGCGCTTATTCGAATAATTCGTATTGTAAGCCGAATAGTGTGGTGAAGATTTTATTGAGTGATTATATAAAGAAAGTGGTCTATTCCGCCATCTATAGGCTGAGTCCGAGGAATAGGCTAGTTCATTAAAAGATTGCACACTCGAATGATGGCTACTACCAAGTGAATTTAAATAACCAATAGTGGGTATTTGACTAACACCAAAACAGTTTCCAAACTTCAAAAGAGGAAGTCGATTGTCAACTGGAGTTCTTGTTTTAATGTACTCTTGTCCAGCACTTAAAGTATCTATAGAGTTGTCAATTTTAATGATATCTCCAGGAGAATAGCTGGGATTGAAATTAAAGTTAGAGTGATGAGTTGTGTTATGCAAATAAAGATCTTCAATATTAATTTTTGAAGCAACTGAAACTTGGTTGATTATAAACGAGTTTTTAATTTGTAGCTTATTATTGGGATCTTCATAGTCTTTATTAATATTTTTATTTGGAAGATTTTTTATTTCTGAAGGGAAAAAGTGAGTGAGGTTACCATTTACATTGTCAGAATGGGTAATGTTATTTGAGGGAGTAAAGTGATTAAAAAAATTACCATATGATGTATTGTCAGATGTGATTAATGTTTCAGGACTGTAAGCGTAGAAATTATGAATTTGAGTTTCTGAAATTTGTTGCCAATCTTGTACTTCTGCTGTTTTACCAAAGATCCATCTTGATTCTTTACAATCAGTAGTCAAACATTTAATAAGATAGCGTCTATTGCTATGATGGGTTGAAGCTCTACCAAAGCCTAATGATCCAGTACCTGTAGTAATTTTACCTTTAAAATTTAAATAAATATTTTTGTAGAAAGATCTGGTGGTTCTTGAATAAAAATTTAATTCATCTAATGTGAGTATTGCTTTTGGCCCATTTTGAGCAGAAATACCATAAAATAAATTTGTATTGATAGCGTGAGTTGTTGTTAAATTGAATTTATTCAAATCGATTCCATTATTTATTAGTCCAGCAATGCCATGAAAATAGGACATTTGATTGGAATATTGAGAATTGTCAAATCGATGCAATACATTTTCAATTTTTGAATTAAAAAATCTATGAGATATCCCTGAAAAACTTAAATTCCTTGAAGGAAAATTAATATCAAAAATAGCTGTACTATTAATGATAGCATTTTTTAGAGTTGATTCTATAAACCCTGAAAAAGGATGAATAGAATAGTTATTTCTTTCGGTAATGTTGAGCTCTAATCCGTTGATTATGGTGTCGTAACTTAAGGCGGAAAAATCGGCAAGAGAATAACTTAATTTTTCTGAATGGACTTTTATTTTACTTAATTGAGATTGACTAATAATACCAGAAAAGACACCATTCATTGATGAAGTTTTAAAAGTAAAAGAAGGGTAGAGCCGATTAAAGGTGGGATCTAAAATGTATTTCTGTAGAATAAGGTCAGTAAAATAATTTGAGCCTGAAGGTAGAATTGAAACGTTTTTAATGAAATCAAATAAACCCGAAAATTCAATATTGTTCAAATTAGAATTGTTTTGAATATTTCCAATAAAAGCACCACTTAATAAAATGGCATCCACTTTCATATCTGTGGCTTTAATGTTTGAGATAGAAGTGTTGTTTATTGAGCCTGCTAGCGAACCAACTTCTACATCTCCTTTAACGTCAAAATTTTCTAAAATTAAATCAGAAAGAGTTGAGCCTACTAATACAGCTCCAAATAGGCCTTGTGGTTGCGTAACGCTTGGTAAACTGTTGAAGTCAGAACTTTGTTTGTTGATATACAGGTCAGTTAACTTGTAACATTTTCCAAGATGACAACCTGAAAAGTTTCCTTTGAAATTGGGTATGGGGTCCCAGCCTTGGCCTGAATTAAAAGTGTTGTTTTGAGTTCTTGAAAGATCAATATCATTTCCTAACTTGAAGTTGTTTAAGTTAATATCAGAATTAATGTGATTTCTGACATTGTTAAGGTGGTCAAAGTTGCAAATAACATGCGGGTTGTTTACGCTACCTGTTGAGTTTGAAGCAAAAGGGGTGCTGTTTTGTATAGAATCACATGGGTTCTTGACAACACACTGACTAAGCTTAACTCCACAAAATTTAAAATTACGGGTGACTTTATCTGAAACTATATTGAAAAGCATAGAATGATTTTTAATTTTATCTCCATTTTGTGCTTCAATATTTAGTCTAGCTATATTAACACTGAGATTTGGGTCATTGTCGCAAGAATAATCATCAGATAATTTATCTATATATACTTTGTTTAAAGATGAATTGGATAATTGCATATTAGAGCTAGCAATTAATGTGTTAGCGTCTCCGATTTTAGAAAAAGCTAAATTTTGTTTATTATTGGTTAATTCTATTTTTTGATTATCTGAATTATTTGGATTAATTAAATTAAGGCCATTTTTTAAGCTTTCTTCACAGAGTTTCTCTTCGTTGACAATTAGTCTTAAAGTGTCGATTCTTTGTTGAATAGACAAAGAGGATTTGAGATCTTTGTTGGCTTCAATTGAGCTTTTAGTATTTTTGATAACTAAAAAAGAGATAACTCCTAAAATTACTAAACTTAAAATAATTTCTATAATACTGAAGCCTCTTTTGGATGAAGAGGAATCCTTTGATTTTAGTATAATTTTTTTCATTATATTAAAGTATAAACCATAATAACATGGGTAAAAATAATCTTATTAACAATTTTGTGTTAAAACCCGTAGTTGACTTCAGCAGGCGACTTTAATTCAAGTGTTAAGGCATGAATTTTTTTTACCATAAGATCCTTTAGGATAGTGTGGATCCAACGTTGTCTTTCCATAAGTCCTAAACCATCAAAAAGTTCAGAGGTTATTTCAAGAGCAAAGTGTGCCCCTCCACTTTTTTTTGCTTCCGTGTGCTTAGCGTGTTGTGAGCTTAAATTTTTAATACTCATATGAAAGGGGTGTAGAACTTCGCGAACGCGTTTCATGACTTCAGCCGTTAAGTCATGATGTGGATCAGGAACTATTTTATAATCTTTTTGCTTTTTTCTTTTAGTGTATTTGTTTTCTTTTTTGATTGGCTTAACAATTTTAGATTTCTTTTTCGTGATTTTTTTCTTAGTTGTTTTCTTCTTAGTTGTTTTTTTCGTCAATTTTTTCTTTGTCGATTTTTTAACTAGTTTCTTTTTGGTAAGTTTTTTCTTGGTTTTCTTCTTTGAATTTTTTTTAGATTTGACTTTTTTCTTAGTTGTTTTCTTTTTACTGGCTTTTTTAGCCGATTTTTTCTTTGTCGTTTTTTTTACTAGCTTCTTTTTAGTTATTTTTTTCTTGGTTTTCTTTTTCGAGGATTTTCGAGATTTGACCTTTTTCTTAACGATTTTCTTTTTAGTCACTTTCTTTTTACTGGATTTTTTTTTCTTAGTGACTTTTTTCTTTTTAGCGGCCATATAGACCATTCTAATCTATAATTTGTAATCTTCGCTATTTATGCCGAGGTGCTGCAATAAAGTCTAGGGTGGTTTTCAAGTGATTCTGTTCAGGTATATAGTTGTTTAAGATTATATTGATCAAATAAAGGAGTAATAATTATGAAATTTAATATTTTGTTTTCAGTTTTGTTGATTGTTGGGTTGCTAGGATGTGACAAAAAAGGGTCTGTTGGAGCTTCAAGCTCAGCTACACCTGGTAATGACACCGAAAAAACTATTTATACAATGGGGATTTTGCTTGGTAAAAGAGCACAAAACTTAGGTTTAAATGCTACTGAAAAAAGTATGCTTCAAGCAGGGTTTATTGATTCAATTGAGGGAAAAGACCCTAAAATCAAAGTTCAGGAATTTTCTTCGAAGATTGGAAAGTTTGTTCGCGAAAGAGCTACTAAAATATCCTCGAAAAAAGCTAAAACTGAGAAAGATGCGGCTAAGCCATTTTTAGCTAAGATGGAAAAAGAAGCAGGCGCTAAAAAAACTAAATCGGGTTTGATTTATATAGCTCAAAAAGAGGGAACTGGAGACTTTCCTAAACTTTCTGATCGAGTCAAGGTTCATTACCATGGAACATTAATGAATGGTGATGTCTTTGATAGTTCCAAGAAACGTGGTAAACCTGCTGAATTTCCTTTATCTGGAGTCATTAAGTGTTGGCAGGAAGGGCTTCGTTTAATGAAAGTTGGCGGAACTGCGAAAATAGTCTGTCCTTCTGATATTGCTTATGGTGATCGTGGGGCACCTCCTAAAATTAATCCAGGTGCGACACTAGTTTTTGATGTAGAATTACTTGAAATTAAAAAAACTGCCAAAAAATAGTTCCTTTTTAAGATCTGTACACGCTAAGCCTCTGAAAATTAATTTTTTCAGAGGCTTTTTTTATGACTTAAAGTTTATATCAATGACAAATTACCCTCGAGGAAAGTTCTAACACTGTCAGAGTTATCTATAAGATAATAAGTATATGGGCCGATAAGATATATACCAAGAGGGGGTAGGGACATGAAGAAATATAATAAAAACCTAAAAAGAATGTTACTAGTAATGAGTTCAATTTTATTTTTTTCAATGAATAGTTGTACTTCGACTGAAAGAAATACAGCTGCTCAATTAGAAGAAGAAAACTCAGTTGGCATCGTAAAGCCTTATGAGCGTGAAAGCGGAATTGAATAGTCTATTTTAAAGTAAATTATTGATTTTACATGATAAAGTCGATTCTCATGAAAGGGAATCGACTTTTTTTATTATTTTCTTGAAGTATTATAGTAACTTAGCCACAATAACGCCATAAGTCATCATGTCTGAACACTGGAATATAAAAGAATCAAATAATCTATACGATGTCTCATCATGGAGTGGTGGATATTTTAACATTAATAACAAGGGACATTTAAATGTCGAAATCCCGGGCAGTGATAAATCGTTAGACTTAAAAAATTTGGTCACTGATCTAAAGGCACGTGGTTTAAGAACCCCATTGTTATTAAGGTTTACAGATATAGTAAAATCGCGAATTGATCATTTGCAAATTGCTTTTCAGCAATCAAACGATAGGTTCGATTTTAAAGGGGATTATCGAGGCGTTTTCCCAATTAAAGTTAACCATCAAAGGCATCTTGTTGAAGAAATCGTGAAGCATGGTTCAGACTATTCTTTAGGCTTAGAAGTAGGCTCTAAACCGGAATTACTAGTGTCGCTTGCGCTTTTACCAGCTGATGACCATTCGCTTGTTATTTGTAATGGCTTCAAAGATGAAGACTATGTAGATATGGCTCTTTTAGGTCGCAAGCTTGGAAAGAATTGCATTATAGTTGTTGATCAATTTAGTGAGATAGAGCTGATCTATCAACGAGCAAAAAAATTAGATATCACACCTCGAATTGGTTTTAGAATGAAGCTTGAAGCAAAAGGCTCGGGTAAATGGGTTGAAAGTTCGGGAATGAGCTCTAAATTTGGTCTTTCTTCTGGAGAGATTTTAAAAGGAATTCAATGGTTGAAGGATCATGATTGTTTAAATAATTTAGAATTATTACATTTTCATATAGGTTCACAGGTATCTTCTATAAGATCCATTAAAGATTCATTAGTCGAAGCCTGTCGCGTTTATGTTGAGGTTAGTAAATTAGGAGCTGAGCTTAGATATTTTGATGTCGGAGGCGGCTTGGGCATTGATTATGATGGCACTCAAACCAATTGGGATAATTCGGTTAATTATTCATTACAAGAATACGCTAATGAAGTTGTTTCACATATTGCTCAAATGTGTAATGATAATAATTTCAAACATCCTGCTATTGTAACTGAGGCTGGAAGAGCATTAGTGGCTCATCATAGTGTTTTAGTCTTCGATATTGTTGGCACCAATAATCAGCAAAGCAAACATTTTTATGAAGATTATTTAAAAGAATTATCTCAGAATAAAAAAGAAGAACAAAGCTGTATACAAGATATGGCAACGGCAATCGTGAATTTAAAAGCTAATAATTTACATGAAAGTATTCATAATGTCTTTCAGGCAAAAGATGAGGCCGTAAAATTGTTTAACTTGGGGTATCTAGACCTTAATGAGCGTGCGGTAATTGATGAGCTATTTGCTCAATTTGCTAAAAAAGCAATTATTGTTGCTCAAAAAGTAAAACGAAAGCCCGAGGAAATGGCTTTTTTACAAAAGATAGTTACTGTTAATTACTATAGCAACTTTAGTCTTTTTCAATCAGCTCCAGATATTTGGGCAGTTGATCAACTTTTTCCAATTATGCCGATTCACAGACTTAATGAGCGCCCAACTGAAAAAGCTATTTTATTTGATTTGACTTGCGATAGTGATGGAAAGATCAATCAATTTATTTCTCCACGGGAAATAAAGAACAATATCGACTTACATGTTGTAAACGATAACGAGCCCTATTATCTGGGTATCTTTTTGATAGGGGCTTATCAAGAAACTTTAGGCGATTTTCATAATCTTTTTGGGGACACTGATGCTGTTCATGTTGTTTTGAAGGAAAAGGGCTATGAAATTAAGGATTTTGTTGAAGGGGACACTGTGACTCAAGTCCTTGAATATGTAGAATATGATCGTAGCTCTCTTTTAAGACAACTTAGAAAAAATCTAGAAATAGCGTTGGATAAAGGTTGTATAAGTCTTAAGGAAACAAAAGACTTTATTAGGCGCTATGAAGAAATTTTAAACAGTCATACCTATCTTGAACTTGAAAAATCATGACTTGAAGCTTAATTTCTATTTGAGCTTTTGAAAACTCTGGTCAACACCCAAAGGACTTTGTATACTGCTTTCTATGCTTGAAGTACTTGTCAATAATGAAAAAACAGAGATTTCTGATGCTTCCTTGAAAACGGGTGTCGATCTTTTAAGGTCTATGAAATTTAACCACAAAGTAGTGGCTTTAAAAGTCGATCAAACAGTTCTTGATTTAAGAACAGAATTAAAAGATATCAAGCACCCTATAGAATTTGTGGCTGCGGACTCTGAAGAAGGTGTTGAGGTTATCAGACATAGCGCCGCTCATATCTTAGCTCAGGCGGTCAAAGCACTATATCCTGAAGTTCAAGTTACCATCGGACCCGTTATCGATAACGGGTTTTATTATGATTTCTCAGTTAAAGAGCAGTTTAAGGAAGATGATCTTAAAAAAATTGAAAAAAAGATGAAGGAAATCATTAAGAAAAAATATTCAATTGAATGGAAGAAGTGGTCAAGTAAAGAAGCTATTCAATATTTTTCTTCAATTGGTGAAAATTATAAATGTGAAATCATTAAAGATCTTAATCAAAAAGAAGTCACTATATATCAACAAGATGATTTCATAGATCTTTGTCGAGGTCCTCATGTTTTAACAACTCGTGATATTGCAGCGTTTAAGCTAACTCACCTTGCTGGAGCTTATTGGAGAGGTGATGAAAAAAATGAAATGCTGACTCGTGTTTATGGAACTGCTTGGCAGAGTAGAGAAGCCTTAAAGGCCCATTTAGAGCGTATTGAAGAGGCTAAAAAAAGAGACCATCGTAAAATTGGTCAAGCCATGGATTTATTTTCTTTTCATCCAGAAGCACCGGCTAGTCCGTTTTTTCATAATTCAGGGGCTTATATTCTAGAAAAGTTAAAAACTTTTTTAAGACAACTCAATTTAGAAAATAATTTTAAAGATGTTATTTCTCCTCTCATTTACTCAGATGATATGTGGAAAACTTCAGGACATTATGACAACTATAAGGAAAATATGTATTTTACGGAGGTTGATGAGCGTTCTTTTGCAGTTAAGCCCATGAACTGTCCAGGGCACACTTTAATTTATTCTTCCAATAAGTATTCGTACCGAGATCTTCCTGTGCGAATGGCTGAATTTGGACGTGTGCATCGACACGAAAGAAGTGGTGTCGTTGCCGGATTATTTAGAGTACGATCTTTTGTGCAAGATGATGCTCATGTATTTTGTACAGCTGAGCAGGTAACTGATGAAATTGTTCGTATTCTTAAAATGATTGATTTTGTGTATAAAACTTTTGAATTTGAATATCATGTTGAATTATCAACTCGCCCCGAAAAAAGAATTGGTAGTGAGGAGATTTGGGATCAAGCAGAATCTGCCTTGGAAACTGCTTTGAAAAAGCAAAATATAAAATATGTTGTTAATCCTGGTGATGGAGCGTTTTATGGCCCCAAAATTGACTTTCATTTAAAGGACACTTTACTCAGAACACATCAATGTGGAACTATTCAGTTAGATTTCTCAATGCCAGAACGTTTTGGGCTTAAGTATACTGGAGCTGATAATACTGATCATACTCCAGTCATGATTCACAGGGCAATCGTGGGCTCTTTGGAAAGATTCTTTGGAATTTATATTGAACATTGTGCTGGACGATTTCCGTTATGGTTAAGTCCTTGTCAGGTTGTTATTATGACTGTTTCTGAAAAAGTAAATTCTTACGCAAAAAAATTAAATGAAACTTTATTAAGCAAAGGTATCAGAGTTGTTTTAGATGATGACTCCGAAAAATTAGGTTATAAAATTCGAAAGCACCAGTTAAGAAAAGTCCCTTTTATGCTGATTGTTGGTGAAAACGAAGCTCAAAACAACACAATTAGCTATCGTAATCTAAATGGTGATCAGAAAAACGATCTTAGCGTAGAAGAGTTTACATCAATGATTGAACAAGGT
>ENA-ORXR01002367-ORXR01002367.1-marine-metagenome-genome-assembly--contig:-NODE-2367-length-18130-cov-3.233368_pt1 | contig 18130 bp, 17 predicted proteins | sample MGYA00237866_ERZ511479 | MGnify/ENA metagenome assembly ERZ511479 | reverse complement strand
GCTAGCACTTTGGAGCTCGCTTGCTCAGGTTTATGCGATTGAACATCATAAAGCAAGATTAGATTGCTTAGCGCAAAATCGAGACCGATTTGGTGTGGTAAACAACCTAAACGTTATCTCTGGGCGTGCACCCGATGCTCTCAAAGACCTACCCGTTGCAAATAAAATTTTCATCGGTGGTAGCGATGGCGAACTATCCGGACTCTTGGAAAAAATGTGGGTAGATTTACCGGAACATGGGGTAATTGTTGCTTCAGCGGTTATGGAGAGCTCGCGCTCATGTTTGGTTGAATTTATGGATGCGGTGAAAACGACTGGAGAAGTTGAAACCCTACAAATCGCGGTTAGCCGAGGTGGTGAATTAGCTGGACAACTACTGTATCGCCCTGCACTGCCCGTTACCTTATTCAAATTCACTAAACGTAATACCAATACCAATACCAATACCAATACCAATACCAATACCAATCATACAGCCAAAGGCAAAGATCATGACGCAAACGAATAAAGGGACTTTTTATGGCGTTGGTGTGGGTCCTGGAGATCCTGACTTGCTCACGCTAAAAGCGCATCGACTGATTCATGAGGCGGATGTGATTAGCTATATTGGTATTCGTGGGGGGCGTTCGCAGGCGCGAGGTATTGCGGAAATTAGCATCGAAAGTGCACCTCAGACTCCAGATGAGATCGCGGTTCCGATGCCCATGTCAAAAGATCGCAGTTTGGCCAATAAGGCCTATGATACGGCCGCTGAGCAGATTCGCAGTGCGCTAGATGCTGGCAAAAACGTAGTGTTTTTATGTGAAGGTGACCCGCTATTTTTTGGCTCATTCGCTTATCTGCTGGATCGATTAGAAAATGATTACCCCTGTGAAGTGGTGCCAGGCATTTCCTCTGTACATTCCGCTTCAGCCGCTTTATTGACGCCTCTAACGATACTTAAAGAGTCGTTTGCCGTAATTAGCGGTCGGCATAGCGATGAGCATATCCGCGATACGCTAATCAATCACGATACCGTGGTAATTATGAAAGCAGGCAGCTCACGACCACGTCTATTGAAAATTCTCGAAGAGACTGGCCGCTCAGCAGATGCTAAGTACCTTGAGTACATAAGCCGAGAGCAGGAGAAAATTGTCACTGACATATGCCAGCTAGACGACGCTGAGGGACCTTATTTTTCGGTGTTTGTGGTGATTCGGGATCAACGGGATCGTAGCTAAAATGATTCGGATCATTTCACTGACCGAAGCGGGTAATGTCTTGGGAGAGCACCTGCAAGTGGCGATCAAAAACAGTGAACATTGGCATAAACCCAAGCCTTTTTCCGCTAGCGTGCAAGATGCATTTTGTCTTGGTGAACGGCTAATATTGATCTGTGCAACGGGTATTGCGGTACGTACTTTAGCCCCTGTATTGCAGGATAAACTGACTGACCCCGCCGTGTTGGTGTTAGATGAAATGGGGCAATTCGTGATTCCCCTACTCTCTGGTCATGAAGGTGGGGCGAATAACTGGGCGGCAGAAGTGGCAGGTATTCTGGAAGCACAGTTGGTGATGACCACAGCCAAGCCTTATTTGAAGCCTATGTATAGTGTTGGCATGGGCTGTGAACGCGGCTGCCCCGCGAGTCACCTTGCAGAATTACTCGCTAACTGCTTGGAACAAGTAGATTTAGATATGACGCAAATTCAGGATATTAATAGCATTGATATTAAAGCCAATGAGACAGGCTTGATTACGCTATCGCAGAATCTTGATAAGCCATTTAATACTTACGATGCTGCAGCGTTAAATACGGTTGATGATCAGTTGAGTACGCGTTCGGATTATGTATTTAGTGTGGTTGGCGTGAATGGTGTCGCGGAATCAGCTGCGCTTTATGCCGCTCAGCAAATTACGGGGGAAGCAGCAGAATTAGTGCTGGTTAAGCAGAAAACAGCGCGGGCTACTTGTGCGATTGCGCGAAGTTATCCTAAGCAACCGGCCTCTGCGGCAGCACAATGAATTTGAAATACACACACCAAGCACAGACAAGGTACAATTGAACCCCAAACTAATTTATCAAAGCCCTTACTTAAATAGTTCGACAACCCATCAACAAAATGGGATAAACCAGTCCCACGACCTAATGACCCAAACACTTACCAAATAGCGAAAATCAACACCTTATGAGTAAATTATTCGTCGTAGGTACCGGCCCAGGTGACCTGCAATTATTAGCGCCAAAAGCAGCTGAAGCAATAGCAGCCAGCTCCGACTTGGTAGCCTATGGTTTGTACCTGGATTTACTAGGGAAAATTTGTGATGGCAAAACCCATCATGACCTACCGTTAGGTGAAGAAATTGGCCGCGCGCGTCTGGCTTTAGATTTAGCGGCTAGCGGTAAAACCACTTCACTAGTTTCAAGCGGTGATATTGGCATTTACGCGATGGCAACTTTGGTCTTTGAACTGCTGGATCAGCAGCTCAGTAGCAAAGAGCAGCACCCTGAATGGCTGGACGTTGAGATCGAAGTTATTCCAGGCATTAGTGCAATGCAAGCAGGTGCGGCAGCAGTTGGGGCGATGCTGGGTCACGATTTTTGCACCATTTCCCTGTCTAACCTGCTAACGCCTTGGGAAACCATTGAAAAGCGCATTCACAGTGCTGGTCAAGGCGATTTTGTTATCTCATTTTATAACCCGGTTTCAAAAAAACGCGACTGGCAATTAAACATGGCGCGTGACATTTTATTAGACTATCGGCCTGCCACTTCACCCGTATTAATTGGCCGTCAGCTTACGCGTGAAGATCAGGAAATAACCATCATCACACTGGAGCAATTGGACGCGAAAGATGTCGATATGTTTACCTTAGTCTCCGTTGGCAATAGTGAATCTCGTCACATTATTAATGGCTCGAAGGAGTGGGTGTATACGCCTCGCGGCTACAGCAAAAAACTGTAGCTTCCGTTAGTTTTTAGCCCTGTTAGGTTTAAAGAGAAAGATATGAAAGTCTATTTTATTGGCGCTGGCCCCGGTGATCCGGAACTCATCACAGTCAAAGCGCAGCGCATTATGAAGCAGTGTCCTATCGTGTTGTATGCAGGCTCTTTGGTGCCGCGTGAAATACTGTCTGAGGTCGAAGACACGGCGGTAAAAATTGCCGATACCGCGCATATGGATCTCGATGAGATAATGGTTGATATCGAAGCGGCTCATGCTGCGGGTCAGGATGTAGCACGAGTGCACTCTGGCGACCCGATGCTTTACGGTGCTATCGGTGAACAGATTCGTCGCTTGGAAGAGCGCGGTATTGAGTATGAAATCATTCCGGGTGTGACAGCGGTTTCAGCGTCAGCGGCATGGCTGGGGAAAGAGCTGACGCTATCCGGTGTGTCACAGACAATTATTCTGACACGCTTCAGTATCAAGACACCGTTTCCAGAGCGTGAGCAACTACCTGCACTTGCGAAGAGTCGTGCGACTCTGGCAATTCATTTGGGCGTTACGCACATTCATAAGATCGTTGAAGAACTCATTCCATATTACGGTGAAGATTGTCCAGTGGCTGTCTGCTACCGTACGTCATGGCCAGAACAGGATAAAGTCACCGGCACACTCAGTGATATTACCGCGAAAGTCCGCGCCAAAAAATTCACCCGCACCTGCCTGATTTTAGTCGGGCATGTGTTAGCGACTGATGAGTTTAATGATTCTTATCTTTACGATACGGATCAGGCTCACGTCTATCGTCCCAAGAACAAAGCAAAGCAGCCAAAAGCCATTGTCCGTGGAGTGATTGATACACTGCCGCGCGCCGATGACTTCAATACTTAAGGATATTTCGCCATGCAACTGAACAAAATTCCTGCCACCATCGTTACTGGTTTCTTAGGCAGCGGTAAAACCACCCTACTTTCTAATGTGTTGAAACAGGCTCAGGGCAAACGCATTGCCGTTATCGTGAATGAGTTTGGTGAGCTGGATATTGACGCTGATTTATTGCGTAGCTGCCCGCTGGATTGCGATGATGAAACGGCTACTCCAGCGGTGGGCGAAAATGGTATTTACGAATTAGCCAATGGCTGTATTTGTTGTACCGTTGAAGAAGAATTTTTGCCGGTGATGCAGCAATTGGTGGAGCGCCGTGACGAAATCGATCACATCTTAATTGAGACCAGTGGTTTGGCACTACCAAAGCCGTTGGTTCAGGCGTTTAACTGGCCGGAGATCAAACAGCATTGCACGGTTGATGCCGTGATCACAGTTATCGATGGCCCTGCTGTCGCCGCCGGACGCTTTGCTGATAATGAAGCAGAGGTTCAGGCACAGCGTATGGCGGATGAGAGTTTGGATCATGACCCAAGCTTGCAGGAGCTGCTGGATGATCAGTTAAGCGCAGCTGACTTAGTTATCGTCAGTAAAAATGACTTACTGAGTGATGTCGAGCGAACGCAGGTTGAGACTAGCGTTAGCGCCAAGGTACCCGATTCTGTCAAAGTCACGTATGTGAATAACGGCGAAATTTCCCGTGATATGTTGATGGGTGTAGAGGCTGCGGCTGAAGATCATATTGATCACGTGCACAACCATCATGACCATCACCACGAACACGGCCATCACCACGATCATGCGCATGACCACTTTGATTCGTTTGTGATTAAGCTAGGCGAAGTCGATGGCGATAAGCTTCAGGTCATTCTGAAAAAGCTGCTGGCTGAGAACAACATCTTCCGCGCTAAGGGCTTTGCAGCGTTGCCGGGAAAGCCAATGCGCCAAGTGCTACAGGCAGTAGGTGAAAGACTAGATGTGCATTTCGACCGGCTTTGGACTACTGATGAAGCGCGTGGCACCAACTTGGTATTTATTGGCAAGGACCTCGAAAAGGCAGCCGTTGAAGCTGAACTTAAAGCAGCAGTTATTGCTTAACGAAGCTGGTTAAGGGTGCTTCTACGACCAATCAATCGATAGTTTTAACGATCGATTCATCTATAGAAGCGCTCTTAGGCAGTGTGCTTAGACGCGAAAACGCCTCTTCTTTTTCAATAGATTCTGGAGATTGGAAATACTGCTTGCCAAATTCTGCATTGATATCAATAGGCGGGGCAAACGTTGGTGGGGGCTCACCTTTGTAAAACCACACAACTAACATCCAAGCGATCATCAGCACCACGGGCGAGACCATCATGATCATGGACAGCTCTTCGCCAATATAATCAGCCAGGAGAAAGCCTGTGGTTAATAATATAAACAATAGGACGAGTGACAGCCTGACTAACAGCTTTTTTGTTTTAATCGACGTATTGTAATCACGCATATAGAGGGCTGAGTCATCTGGTGACACGCCCCGCTTATACGTATAATTTTGATTCATTCAAGCCCTAGCCTCTGCGAATTTTTCTAGTGGAAACTCTCTGTCACGTGAGATAAAGACCCCACGCTAAGTGCCTAAATACTAAATTCCCTAGTAAATTCCATAAATAGGCACTTAATACCCTATTTTATACTGCCTTTAACCAATAGTTTCAAGATCCTTCTGACCAACGCTAGCTAACGATGATATCAATCACCGCCTTTAGCCCATCGTCGGTTTTTTCAACGTCAACCGAGGCAATTTGAGTATTACCTCCGGACAACATTAGGTTTATCCCATCCGCTATCTTAGTCCGCCGTATCACACTGCGGGTATAGCGCTTTAATTCTTTAGTATCAATCGGCCGATCATCTTCCATATCCAGACCTGTAGCCTTACGGACTTCAGTCAATATTCCCTCCGCTTCGTCTTCCTTGATGTAAGCTTTTGAAATATCTTTAAGTTCCCCCAGCGACAAACTCTCGGCACCCGACATGCCCTCTTCTATTTTTTGCCCAAACTCGACGGCATCCGCAGGAGACTCGACCTTCCCTGACACGGCTTTTAAGAATTCACCTGCCGCTTTTGCCGAAACACGTGGTGTTCCCGCAGGTACCGCGTTTAAAAAGGTTTCTAACCAATATTTCGTTTTTTTACTCAATGAATCAATCACATGAACCGTTTGGGTACCTGATAGTATCAGAGCACCTTTTTGTACTTTGTCCAAGGAAATACCAATTCTCTCCACTAAGCTTAATGTGCCATCAGCCTCTTCGATGTCCAAATAGTTACTGCGACCCTCGATCTTGAAACAACCCAAAGCCCGCTCTGAGCCCTCAGTAGAGAGAACACCCTCAAAGAGAATAGTAATGAACTCACCACCGACAATATTGGGATGAGTAGAAGCAGTATATAAATGCTTAGCAATGCTTTCAGTGGCCGCTTTAAATTGCTCTTTATCGTTAAATATTGCGTTGGCATAGTGGTGAACCGTGTTAAGCGCCAGATCTGATTCATGATGTAGCTCATAGACTTGTGCGTCATCCACCATCGGCTCCAGGTAGCTTTTAACCAGTAAAGCATCCAGAGTCACTGTCCGCTCAGCTTCATCGGGTGAAAACTGGTACCCCTCTTCTCTTGCTTTGTTGCCGATTCGGTGAACAATCACTTTACTGACGCTGGCGGTACTGATGTCGATCATTTTTTATCCTAATTAGATGGCTAAGAAGCCCCTGCCGAGGGTGGCTATCTTAACACTGACTTAAAGCAAGTCGGCATTTATAAACACTTCACATCATTAATTTAATGTAGTATATTGATTAAAATTTACACACAAAATGGACGAGTTTCATTTTGGTATTCCAGAGAAAAAAGTATGAAAATAACTTCTCCGAATCCAAAGTACTACGCTCAGTATGTCGGAACAAAACTAGACTGTTATTACGACGATGAACTCATGACCACCATCAAAGTTAAGAGCATATTAGACGCTCGGACAACACTGAATGATTGGGCTCGTTTAGAGATAAGCATTGAGGATTTACTTCATTTTCAGCAGATTGCCAAAGAATACGTTGGCTGCACTGTGGATGATATTAAGTATGCAGAAGATGGGAAAACTGTTTTAATAAATGGGAAGCAAATTGAGCATATTTGAGCACGATGAAAATCTCCCAGATAACCACCCAACTCTTTAAAGTCCCACTCGCTGAAGTCCTAACCGACGCCAAACACGGCGATCACACCCACTTCGAGCTCATCACAACCACCATCACACTTGAAGATGACTCAGAAGGCACGGGCTACACCTACACTGGCGGCAAGGGTGGCCAAGCAATTAAAGCCATGATCGAGCACGATCTCACGCCTTTCATCATCGGCAGAGATACTACAGACATTGAGTCGCTCTATGACGCAATGCAGTGGCACATCCACTACGTCGGTCGTGGTGGCATAACTTCATTTGCAATATCAGCGATTGATATCGCACTGTGGGATTTACGCGGCAAGCTCACAGGACAAGCACTCTGGCAAATGGCAGGTGGCGCAGCAGGTCGATGTAAAGCCTACTGCGGTGGCATCGACCTCAATTTTCCACTACCCAAGCTATTAAACAGTATCCAGTCTTACCTCGACAGAGGATTTAACGGTGTAAAAATTAAGATTGGCCAGCCAACGCTAGCCGAGGATATTGAGCGCATTAAAGCGGTGCGTGAACTGATTGGCCCCGACATCGCTTTTATGGTCGACGCTAATTACTCAATGAGTGTAGAGCAAGCCATTGAGGCTGCCAATGCCTTCAAACCCTACAATATTTTATGGTTTGAAGAACCAACGATTCCTGACGACTATCACGGTTACAAACGCATCGCCGAGGCGACAGGCATGCCATTGGCGATGGGCGAAAATCTGCACACGATTCATGAATTTGAATATGCGTTTGCCGATGCAGGATTGTCCTTTATCCAACCCGACGCTTCGAATTGCGGCGGGATCACTGGCTGGCTAGCGGTCGCAGAGCTTTCGGAACAACACAATATTCCCGTATGCAGTCACGGCATGCAGGAGTTGCACGTTAGCCTTGTGTCTGGTCGGAAAAATGCTGGGTGGATAGAAGTGCACAGCTTCCCCATTGATGAATATACCACTCGCCCATTAATGGTTGAAAATCAGCTGGCAGTCGCACCCTCGACACCTGGTATTGGCGTGGAATTTGACTGGCCAAAACTACACGCAGCACATGCTCAATTCAGCCATTAATCTTTTAGCCGTATAGCACCTTGCCAGCTTTCAACCCTGCGGCAAGTACTTTGCTTTGCTCCCGGCGAACCTCTTCATATAGCTCGACGAAAGTGGGGTCAAACAACCGAGTGGGCGGTGCGTAATGTATAAAGCCATCCGTCCGATCGATGCCACGAGCCAACATCGCATATTCCCGATTTTTGGATTGCTGGCGCGCCTCAGTGTTGATGTATCGAACTGCAAATCCTATGCGACGATCATCTGACGTATTTGGGCCCGACCCGTGAATGCATTTCCCATGATGCAGCGACATTTCACCGGGCTGAAGCTCAACAGGCGTTTTGTCCTGATCGGTCACATTCCCAATACTTTGTAATTTGCTCATCACTTAGAAAATTACTGTTTCTATGAACCATCATACGCCTCAATATTCACACCCTCAGCTTCACTTCCTGCAAATAAAACTTCAAACATATTGCCATCCGGATCATGAATAACTACCTGACGCATATCGATCTCTCGTGCAACCCCTACTCGATACTTCACGCCCAAAGACCGCAGACGGCTCAAAAAATCAGCCAGTCCTGATCCATTCAGCGCAAAATGATTCACCGCTGTGCCGTTGGTATGAAATGACTGATCAGTTTCTACCAAATGGATTAGTGGCTTGTCCTCAAGATAGAGCCACGCGCCAGTGCTAGAAGAGCTAGGACGATAACCCGCCTGAAAACCAAGCACGTCACTATAAAAACGAGTCAGGCGATCCATGTCATGAGTCAGGATGTTTATATGGTTTAGTGAGGCCGCAATTTGCATCAGTCAATCCTTAATAATTATCGGTCTCTCCAATAATACACCTCAGCGCTCTTATGTGCTCCCGGTTCACAGGGATTTTCTGCTGCACCATCTTATGCTAACTTGAGTTAATCCAGATTGGTTATAGCGAGATTACATTGTGAAAATTACAGATGCCAAGGTATTTATCGGTGGCCCAAACAAGAATTACGTCACCTTAAAAATAATGACTGATGAGGGTATTTATGGCCTCGGCGATGCCACTCTCAATAACCGTGAAACGCTAACCGCTGCTTACCTACAGGACTATCTGGTTCAGTGTCTAATTGGCAAAGACCCTCGAAATAGCGAAGACATCTGGCAGTACTTTTACCGAGGTGCTTACTTTCGTCGTGGCCCAATCGCCATGGCGGCATTTGGTGCGATTGATACGGCACTGTGGGATATCAAAGCTAAGATTGCAGGCCTTCCCCTCTACCAACTGTTCGGTGGAAAAAGTCGTGAGGGCTCACTGGTTTATGCCCATGCCACAGGATCTGATATCGAAGACCTGATGGACTCTATCGAAGATTACCAGCAGCAAGGTTACAAGGCAGTTCGCATTCAATGTGGGATTCCCGGCATGCCAAGCCATAGCTATGGCGTGAGTGAGGAGAAAGGCTTAACTAAAAATTACATCACCGATTTTTCAGGCAATGTGCCCAAAGAGGAGATCTGGGATACTGATAAATACTTACGTTACATGCCTGAAGCCCTAGGTAAAATCAGAGACCGCTTCGGTTATGATTTGAAGATATTGCACGATGTACACCACCGTTTATTGCCACGTGAAGCGGCCGCTTTTGCTAAAACGCTTGACCAGTTTCAACTGTTTTGGCTCGAAGATCCTACGCCAGCCGAAGATCAATCTGCGTTGCGATATATTCGTCAACACTCCACTATTCCCATTGCCATCGGCGAAGTGTTTAACTCGATTTATGACTGCAATAAATTGATTGAAGAAGAGTTGATTGATTTTATCCGTGTTGCAGTTACCTATGCTGGGGGAATTACGCATGTGAAGCGCATTATTGATTTGGCTGGACTACATAATGTACGCACTGGCTTTCATGGTGCGCCTAGTCATTCGCCGATCTCCATGGCAGCGCAGCATCACCTGAATGTTTGGGCACCTAATTTTGGGATTCAGGAGTATTTGGTGCTGGGTACGCCTGAGTGTGATGCGCTGTTTCCGTCTGAGCATTATCTAAAAGATGGACTGTTTTATGTAAGTGACGAGCCTGGGCTGGGGGTGGATTTTGATGAGTCGGAGGCTGAGCGCTATAGCTTTAAACAAGGCTTTCACCCGGTTACGCGCTTGGTTGATGGGACTTTGTGGAATTACTAATACATCGAGGCACTTTGTGTTTAAGTTACTGACCTTGGCATTTATAACATCTCACTTGCTTACTAGATTGAATTGGCAGAAGAAAGAGGAATTGAACCCCAAGCCTTTCGGCTCACTTTGATTAGCAATCAAGCCCAAGTACCAACTTAGATTTTCTTCCTAATTGGTGGATGCACTAGGAGTCGAACCTAGAATGCCCGAAGGCGGGAGATTTACAGTCTCCTGAGCGTCCAACCGCTCACTACATCCATTGGTCTGAGTGGTTGGATTCGAACCAACGTCCTCCCGCGTCCAAGGCGGGTAGTCTGACCAGGCTGACTTACACTCAGGCATAAAAAAACCCTTCGAAGTTTTCACTTGGAAGGGTTTCTACTAAAAACATTTTTTCAAACGAAATTACATAGCTATCCCTTCCGAAAACATCGGCGAGCTAGATAGCGGATAACTTGTTTGCAATTTATTCATGACTATTACACTAAAACGAGCAATTATATTTAAATCAACCATTCTGTAATGGTCGGTATGATGAGTATGAACCTGCTCTAACAGAAAAGTTCCTTAGGCCTCAACAAAATCTTGGCGCATAGGCGTAAACGTATCAATCAACACCCCAGGCTTCAAGCAAACACAGCCATGCATAATGTGCGGCTCTTTGTACATGGTGTCGCCCGCTTTAACGACCTTGGTTTCATCACCAATGGTAAATTCAAACTCACCAGATAGCACATAGGTCAGCTGCTCGTGCGGATGGTTGTGTACAGCACCCACGGCACCTTCCTCAAAATGCACTTCAACCGACATCATATTATCTGAGTGAGCCAGAACCTTACGGCTAACGCCTTCACCCAAATCTTCTAGCTCTACCGCTTCGTTATGTACAAACATTGTTTTTCTCCAAATTATTCGTTTACTAAACTTCTTTTCCAGACGCCGCTCAGCATTCTTATATGAAATGGAACGGCTTTCACTAATTCTTCTAACAAGATAATGCCAAGTATCCAAACGACTGACAAATCTAAATACAATACAAACAGCGCCGTCAATGGAACCGTCAGCAACCATTGCGTATAGCCATGTATTTTAAGCACATGCGGCGCTTCACCGCCAGCGCGCAGCACATGCCCACACATCGTATTACTGGTTCTGACAAACGGCAGCAGCACCACAATCGGCATGAGTGACCACAAGGCATCAATCGTTTCCTGCTCCAGCTCTGGATAAATGGCTTCAAACAGGAAAAACATTCCCGCATATAAAATCGCATTAAATATGCTGATGTAGACTGAGAACTGCCACGACTGTTTGACAAAACCATCCAATAAACTCAAGCGATTTTTCCCCAGCAACTGTCCTACCAATATACCCGTCGCCTGCGCCCATGCCGTGACAATATTTCCAGCCACCCGAATCCAAGGCAAGATTAGTATCAGCGCGGCAAACTGATTTATCCCTAACTTGGCGTAAATCATCATGCAAACATGTGCAGAAATCGACATGCTGATAAACGTAATCGCAATGTGGTATGACTGCTTGAAATGATGTTTCAGCGCCTTGCTAAAACTGCCTTTCAACCAGCCGCTGATAAAAATGAACGTTTGTTTGGTGAAGTACAAACAGCCAATTAGAAAAACAGACCGCATCACAACCGCCGCAACGCTCCCCCAGGCGGCACCTGCGAGACCCATCTCAGGAAAGCCCCACAAGCCATAAATTAAGGCATAGCTCAAAGCAGCATTAATGGGTAGCTCAAGCAGGTTGCTGTAGAAAGGTAGCTTGCTATTTCCGGTACCATTGAAGAGCACAGTGATATTGTGACTAATCGATACGCCGACGATTACGCCCGTAAAAATAAGCAAATACTCTTTAGATTTAGCAGCCATTGCTTCAGTCGAGGCAAGGGTACTCAGTAAGGCATCACTAAAGAAAACGATAAAACCGATACCTGCCAAGGAAGCGACCCAATTGATTACCTGACCTGACCAAAAGCCAGATTTAAGCGCTACAGGACTTTCTGCACCGTACGCCTGTGCGATTAACAGCTGCGAACCGTTAGAAAAAGCAAATAGTACGCCTAAAATAATACCGCCGATGCTGGCCGCCAGCCCCATTGCAGCCAGCGACTCTTCACCCAGCGGTGTGACTAATACGGTGTCTATAATAAGGATGCACTGAAGCAAAATCGCGTTCGATGCGATTGGCCAAGCGAGGTTAAACACTGATTTATTGGTGGGTGGACTGCTTGGCATGGATCGCTTAACTATCTCTGAAAATACAGTAGTACAGTTACTACGCTATTTGCTTAGGGCAAGCGGTCTTGATGCTTTCTTTATTGCTCCAATGACCTCAATCTTCACATTTTTGAAGTCAATCCCATTATCAGGCGTATTCTTCTTTTTAGAAGACCCGAAGGTTTTGCTGTTCACATGAAAAGCTAACATTCCAAAGTTATTAACGTCACTTCCCTCATCCATCACACTAAACTCAGTCAGTACCTTGCCATCCTTACTGAGCGAACCGGTGATCTCTATGCCCATCAACAACTTCTTTATAGCAAAGACTCCAGTGTAAGTTTGATTAGGCTCAAACGTGTAAGCACTTCCGCCACTGCCTATTCGCGTATAACCTTTCGTCGTTCCGAGCAGGCGACCTTGGGTATCGTCTCTGTGCTTACGAACATCGATATTAGCTTTTGAAGCATCCTTAGGGTTTATATCAAAATCGATCATATAGCCCGGTAAACCGTCATAGGATTGATTAGGCTTTTTTGAAGACGCAGAAAGATCACCCTCAAGTTTTTCCCGACCTAACTTGTCATATAAGCCGATACGGAAAGCTGAATCGCGCTTTTTGCCAATTGTTTCTGGCGTTGTGAACGTAAAACTAGCTTTCAATGTTTGACCATCAGCCAGTGTTTGCGGTGCAAACGTTGTGCGCAAACCACGGCCTGAACCACCAGAAACCAAACCTAGATGACCCGTCGCAATTTCCAGCGCGCTACTATTGGTTGTCATCCACCAATTAGTATCCATAGCATCTGCACCGTCATCACGACCACCATCAGCAAAACTGTCATCGACGATAACGCCCGCGACTGCCGGAGTAGCGGCGACTGCTGTAGGAGCCGTTGCAGTTGTAACCTCAGCAGAACCATCCGTAGCTTCAGGCGGCGCATCATGAGAGTAATCCAACTTGAAAAAGGTAACCTTATCAAAGTCTGTTTCGGGTGTAGGGCTGGTGTTATTTTGCGAGTAAGCGCCCGCTTTGAAGAACATAAAGTCATCTTCAACACTAAAGCCGCTATCACGCATATCATAAGGTTCAGCAGTCACCTCAGTGCCGTCATCGCGGATAATTTTCACATGCAGCATCGGGATGATTTTATCGCCTTCAGGCTTACCCTTTACCTCAATCTCATAGCTAAATAACTCATCCAGCGCGATACCATCATCAGGGTTTTTTGCACGATCATTACGGCTCCCAATTATCTCAATCCATTTTTCTTTGCCTGTTGCAGGCTCATGCGCGTAGTAAATAGAACCATATTTATTACGTGGCAATTTGCGGTAGTAAAGGCGAATCGGCTCGTCATCCTTTGCGTGAATTTGCCCGATGATTACGCGCCCAACTTGATAGGCCTTACCGAGTCGGGTCACTTGATTCACTGAAAGTGTCGCCTTAAGGACACCATCCACACCCCCCGCTTTCGCTTGTGCTGATTTAGGCGCAGATGAGAACACCCAGTTGTTTTTATTGGGGTAACCACCTTCAACACGCGTTTCGATAGACTCATCACCCCTACGCAACATGCCGCGCAGCTCTGTGCGAGTGTACTTGGTGTTTTTTGATGTCTTAGCACCCGCAGGTGTCGAGCGAAAAACCATTCCACCGGTAGCAGGGTCGGTATAGAAATAACGAGGATCAGTCCAACCGGCGTCAACCACATTTTCCATCCGACTGTCAGCTTTGCCGTCACCATTATCATCGGCGGGAGTAGTAATGTACCAGCCAGATAAATCGAAGTTTCTCCCTGGTGTATTATCTAGTTTCAGACCAAAAATGCCTTTTCCTTTTGCCTCTGTTATTACCGCTTTTTCTGGCTTCTCAACCGCCACGCCACAACCAAAGGCAGCGATTTCGACAATACTGTTCCAGTCGTTGCTTTCATTACCGTTGCTGACTATTTTGACGAACTGTGCTTTGGTATCGTCAAAGTCATAAGGTTCCAAATCCAGCGTGGCACCGCCAGATTGTCGGCTTGGGATAATCATTTGGTAGCGCTTTCCGTCAGCAGAAGCCGCCACTGAAAATTCAGATTTACGGCTATCACCTTTGTGCCAGGCAACACTGAGTGATTTCAGGGTTTGCTGAGCGCCAAGATCGAGTATCAGGCTTTTAGGTGTGCCTTGAGATTGGTTAGACCAGCGTGATTCTGCGTCCAAGTTGCCATCGATGGTATTTTCCGGGCCGTGGGTTTCTTCGTACAGACCATCGTCCGTTGCGGAGATAATCGTGAGTGCAGCATTACTGTCACAGGCTGAATTGGCGTAAGCAGAGCCTACCAATAATAAGGGTGCTAAAAGCCCCGCCGTCTTTGAATAATTCATTTATTCCTCCTTCAAGCTAATCATGTTTTGGTGATAAACAAGCCATCCGCTAGATTAACATATTAAATCAATAATTAAGATATTAGATTTAATAATTTGATGGTAGGATAATTTCTGTCATTTTTTTGGAAGCATCAAAGTAGCCACTCATAACTCTATTAGCTTTGGTAAGATGTATACCGCTTTTATCACTAACCACCCTTTAAATAGACGAGGAACCACTATGAAAGTCGTACAACCCGCTGATACATTCCCAGCAATTACCTTCAACCTCATTTCTGGCGGCACCAAGAAACTCTCAGATGACCTAGGCAAATGGATCATGCTGATTGTTTATCGTGGCGATCACTGCCCTCGTTGCAAACAGTATATGACACGCCTACACGAGCTGCAGGCAGGTTACGCAGAGCGTGGCGTCGAAATCCTGATTACATCAATGGATCCTGAAAACGTGGTTAAGCGCACCATCGCTGATAATAACTGGACGCTTCCCAACATTGCACACAGTTTATCAGCCGCTGATGCTGAAACGCTCTCTCTGTACCTGACACCCCATGAAGCCGGTAGTAAGTTAGAGGGTGTGTATGCAGAACCTGGCTTATTCCTGATCAATCCGGAGGGGAAAATACAAGTCATTGCGACATCAAACTCACCTAGCGTACGCCCGGATTTAGAAGTCGTATTAGATGGCATCATCGGTACTCAAGAGAGAAATCTGCCGATTCGTGGCACCCATAATTAGAAATTAACCCGGATATACTTGGAGGGAAAGTGAGTTGCTCATACTAGCTCACTGAGTGTCAGAAGGCTTTCACCACATAATTCTTCTGTATGGGCAATATTTTTAAATTAATAACATGAAAATTGACTCGCTTTAGAGCAAATAATACACATTAAGACAATTTAAATCAATAATAAGCTGCAAAAATTATGATCATGGCTTATAATTATCCGTAAGATAAGAATTTATTATATGGACGTGATTTATCTTAAGCTTACCTCCATGTTGTTAGCCAATCCCTTTCATGACTAATGGCAAGTGTCTTAACCCGAACTCCATACCCTAATATTATGGTGTATTTCGGGACATCCTTTGGCCGCCAGTTTATGGCGGCTTTTTATTGCCTACCATAATCAGCCCATTAATAGCTCAACACAATATCGTTCTGTAAGCACAAGCATGCAGCCCAATGTTTGATATAATTTGAAGGCGCACCTCAAGCATAAATAAGCAACCAGAGAGACTCACTTTGCTTACCCTTTTTAATCGCATTACAACAGCCGTGTTGAACCTTGTAGACCCGTATACTTCTGCGGACTCAGCCCCACCTGACAAAGTATGGCCCTACATTCGCAGTAATTTATGGCCGCTGCGGCTAGTGCTTGCGCTGAGTTTAGTGACGACCGCTGTCGCGGCTGGACTTGAAGTGTGGTTGATTAGCTATGCCGGTCAGCTAATTGATATGATTTCAGAGACCTCGTCTCAAGACATTTGGCAGGAGCATGGTTGGAGCTTGCTCATGGTCGGGCTGGTGATTTTGCTATTGCGGCCATTGCTGCAATTTGCACGGCATGCAGCCAACGATATCGGGCTTGATTCTAATATCGCCAATCTCAGCCGGTGGCGTGCGCATGAGCATTTATCGCAACAATCCGTGGGTTGGTTTCAGGAAGATTTAACCGGCCGTACCTCGGTGCGTCTGGTGGACATTGGTAATCACACCGCCAGTATTATTTATGAAAGCTTAAATGCCATTGCCTTTGGGCTGGTCTACATGGTGGGCATCGTCACGCTAATGGCAGGTGTCGATCTGCGCCTAGCGCTGCCTCTGTTTGTTTGGTTGGGGCTGTTTATCACCGTTATTATGGTGATGGTTCCACGCATGATAAAAGCACAGCGCGAGTTTCAAGCGACCAAATCGGCCTTGGTGGGTCAGGTGGTGGATTGCTTCTCAAATTTTGATACGGTCAAGCTGTTTGCCGACAGTGCAGCGATTGCCGAGGATCACAAAGTAGCGTTGGAGAGAACTCGCCAAGCGATCTTCCGTACCCGCCAGTTGGGCATCATATTACGCACCACCATTATGCTACTGGAAGGCGTGATTATGGTTGGCTTTGTCGGCTACGGCATCTGGCTTTGGTCAGTCGAAGCCGCAACCATTGGACTGGTCGCTTCCGCGCTAGCACTCACTTTCCGCATCACCGCGTTAGCCGAATGGGTGATTGACGCGACTTGGGCAATCTTCCTCAATGTCGGTAATTTGGGTGACTCACTCAAAACGATCGCACAGCCACTCAGTATTCCTCCCAAGCAAGGCGCCCCCGATCTCACCGTCAAGTCTGCGACCATCGACATCAATGATTTACATCACCACTACGGCGCGGAGCAAGGTGGTCTGCGCGGCATCGATTTATCCGTAGCGTCTGGTGAAAAAATTGGACTGGTCGGCGCATCGGGGGCTGGAAAATCGACATTGGTTAACTTGATACTGCGATTTTTCGAAGCAGAAAAGGGTAGGATTCTCATCGATGGTCAGGACATTCGTGATGTAGAGCAGGACAGCTTGCGTGCCAAGATTGGCATCGTCAGTCAGCAGGCATCAATGTTGAATCGCTCCGTGCGGGAAAACATCGCGCTGGGTCGGGAAGACATTAGCAATGCCGAGATTGAAGCAGCCGCAAAACAAGCGCGGGTGCATGACTTTATTATGACACTGAGCGATAACCAAGGGCGCTCTGGTTACGATGTACATGTCGGCGAACGTGGTATCAAATTGTCAGGCGGACAGCGCCAGCGAATTGCACTGGCCAGAGTGATCTTGAAAGACTCCCCTATTCTGATTTTGGATGAAGCAACTAGTGCGCTGGACAGTAAAGTCGAAGCTGAGATTCAGGAAGCGCTTGAGGATGTGATGCAGGATAAAACGGTGATTGCGATTGCTCATCGACTATCGACTATTGCTAAGATGGATCGGATTGTGGTGCTTGAGGATGGGCAGATTGACGAGGAAGGTACGCATGATGAGTTGTTGGCGAAGGATGGTTTGTATGCGGAGTTTTGGAATCATCAGTCTGGGGAGTTTTTGGGGACGACGGTTAGTAGCCACCAGGGGAGACATCGCATGACACTATTTAAATTGGTATCGGCATGGCTTCGACCATTACACTTAAGGTGTAAAACCAAATTTCATCCTGCTTTGTATCCGCTAGTGGATGAAGCGAATACAATAGGGTCACGCGGGCATACCTAGCTGCTTTCTCATCCTCG
>ENA-ORXR01002366-ORXR01002366.1-marine-metagenome-genome-assembly--contig:-NODE-2366-length-18131-cov-4.031572_pt1 | contig 18131 bp, 11 predicted proteins | sample MGYA00237866_ERZ511479 | MGnify/ENA metagenome assembly ERZ511479 | reverse complement strand
GGCCACGCGGCGGTCTGCGGCCTCTTTTGTGGCCTCGATCGCCTTGAGCCTGTCCCCCGTGCCCAGCCCCAGTAGCCCGTCCGAGCCGATTTTGAGGCCAAAGTTGCCCCCCTCGCCCACGGTGCCAGACGCGCTCAGACCGGGAAGCTGGCCTGCGCGGTCGACCTTGGCGGCGGCAACGGCGCGGGTTTTCTCGGCCTGCGCTTGTGTAACGGCCAGCGGCTCTGCCAGACCTGCGCGCACCGGCAGTCGGGCCGTGCCGCGCACGCCGCTCAGATCGCCCACGGCCATTGCGTTCAGTTCGGCAATGGCGGTTTGGGCCGTCTCGGCGGCGGCGGATTGGCTGGCGCGAATTTCAAGCAGCTTCTGGCGCAGGACGTGCAGGTCCGAACTATCGGAGACGCCGCCGTTGACCCGTTGCTGCATGATCCATTCGAAATGCCCGATATCTTTTACGCTTTTCGTGGCCAGCGCGTGTTTCTCGCGCGCCTCCACCGCAGTGATGTACAGATCAAGGCCTGTGCGCACCCGCGTGTTCGTGTCCGAGGCCATCGCAACAGCGGCCACTTCGACATCCGCCACGGCAAACTCGCGCTCGCCCTTTTTACGGCCGTTGTCATAAATGACCTGTTCAACGATCAGGTTCGCCACGACCGAGCCGAGTGAGGTCAGGCTGATGTTGGGCCCGATGGAGGGCAGCCAGTTTTTGGAGGCCGCGCGCGCGCGCAGCTGTGCGGCGCGCAGTTCGCTTTCGGCAGAGCGGGCGTTGGCCGCCAGCACGGCGCTGGCCACGCGGTTGTAGGGGCTGCCCGCAGGCAGGACCGACCGGCGCGCAATCAGACCCTGAATGATCTCGCTTTGCGCGTTCACTTTTTCTGCGTGGGTTGGTTTGGGCGTGGATGTTTTCGTGCCCGTGGCCTGCATCGCGACCATATCGGCCCCGTCTGCTGCACCACCGATACCCATCGCGCACCCGGACATCGCCAGAGCGGATGCGCACAGCACCGCCGTCAATTTTCTACACTGCCCCATACCCTGCCCTTAACGTGCCGATATTTATGATTATTTTTATTATTATTTTTATTGTGCCGGGTGCGGCGGTGGTTTGGCCCCGCCGCATCCCGTTATTTTGATCGTATCACTTAGATGGTGACAGGGATGTCCTGATCGACCAGCAGGGTGCCTTCGGCGCCCACGGCGTAGACATTGAACGTCTGGCCGTCGACGGTTTCGGTACCTTGTGCCACGCCACCCTGGATGATGACCTCGTCCTCGCCCGATCCGTGGATCGTGAGGGTGTTGGTATCGGTGGACAGGGCCAGCAGGCTTGCCTCGTCGATGGTCACGCTGGCTGCTTCCGCGAAATCAAGATCGAGGTTTTCGATCTGGTAATCGCCCAGCGCCATGTTCGTGAGGTCAACCGAGTTGGTCGCCGTCTCGTCGTCCAGCACCAGATAAGTGCCCGAGGTATTGCCGGCATCGTCTGTCGAGTTCACGATCAGCTGCGAGCCGTTCGGCACGTTCTCGTTGAAGTCAAAGTTCGTCTCGCCGCGGAAGCTGTTGAAGCCCTGCTGCCCTGCGACATCCTCGATCGAGCCATCGGCGTGGACCTGCACGACACTTTGAATGTCGCCGGTTGGCGCGCCGTTCTCCATCTCTGTCTCGATAGAGATGCCGCGGATACCGTCACCCGCGCGGGTAAAGGACGCGATGACCGGCCCGTTGGGCGCCTCTGTGTCGATGGACAATGTGTCCTCGATCGTGGCCACGTTGCCCACATGGTCCGTCGCCTGCACCGAAATGTCGGCCGCATAGGCACCGCCGCGCACATCGCCCGCAGGCACGGTCAGCGACCAGTTGCCCGCCGCATCGACGTTTGCCGTGTAGGTATTGCCGTCGAATGTGACCTGCACAGTCGATCCCGCCTCGACCGCGCCGCCCAGTTCGATCCCTGCGCCTGCTTCGGCGGCATTGACCACCTGATCGGCACCTGCGGAATTGCTGGTCATCGTAAGGGGCACAACTTCGGTATCGACGTCCACTGTGGTTGCGACCGATTTGACGTTGCCCGCCGCATCCGTGGCCGTGACGTTTACGTCCGTGGTGTAGGTGCCGCCCTGAATGGCCGCGCCGTTAAACGATGCAGACCAGTTGCCCGCCGCATCGACGACCGCGTTAACCGTCTGGCCTGCCATCGCCACAACGACGGAGGTAGAGCCGACTTCGGTCGTGCCGGTGACCATGATCGCGCCCGACTGCTCGGACCCGCTGATGATGTTGTCAACGGCGATGTCATTGGTCGAAACGGTCAGGTTGTCGACGCGTGTGTCGACCTGAACGCTGTCTGTGGCCGAGCGGCTGTTGCCGTAGGCATCGGTGGTTACTGCTGTGATTTCAGCGGTATAGACCCCTGCCGCCACATCATTGGCCGAGAAGTAGGCCGTCCAGTTACCCGATCCGTTCGCCACGACATTGTGGCTGACGCCCTCCATCGTGACGGTGACAACGGCGCCCGCATCTGCGGTCCCTGTGAGGGTCACACCGTCGCTTGCCTCATTCTCGTTCACGACGTCGTCGCCTTCGACCGGTGTGCTGTCGATTGTCAGCGCGCCTGCTTCCGTGTCGACCTGCACCGATGTGGTGGCGGTGTCGACGTTGCCTGCCGCATCGGTTGCGGTGGCTGTCATGGTCGAGGTGTATGTACCCGATGCGACGCTGCCTGCGGCGAATGTCGCGGTCCAGCTGCCATTGGCCGAAACCACAGCTGTTGTTGTCGCTCCGCCCAGCTCTACCACAACAGTAGAACCCGGCTCGGTCATGCCGGATACAGTCAGCGCCTGGCCGACTTCCTCGGCGTTGATTACGCCGTCCGCGCCGCCAGAACCGGAGGTGATGGAGAAGTCGCGCACAAGTGTGTCGACCTCAAACGTCCCGCTGGTGCTGGAAGAGTTGCCCGCCCCGTCGGTGGCGACCACGTTGACGGTGCCGGTATATTCGCCCGCTGTCAGGCTGCCGGTCGAGAAGGTCGAGCTCCATGTCCCGCCCGCTGTTGCGGTGACTGTCTGTGTCACGCCGCCGACAGTTACCTCGACAGAGGAACCGGGCTGCGCTGTGCCGGAAAAGGACACGCCATCCGCATTTTCGACTGCGTTGATCGTACCGTCGCTGCCGACTGTGGCTGTTTCGACCGATACATCCGTAACCGTATCGACCACGAGCGTTTCAGAGTAGCTTTGCGTGTTGCCAAAGCTGTCGCTGGTTACAACACTGATACCTGTGGAATATTCACCAGCCTCGAGTGTGCCTGCCTCCCACGTCAACGACCAGTCGCCGGTCTCCGAGATTGTCGTGGTGCGCGTTACGTCCTCGATTGTTACTTCGAGTGTGGCACCCGCCTCACCAGTGCCGGTCAGGGTCACACCTTCGGCGAATGTCGCCTCGTTGAACATGTCACCATTGGATTCCGTACCCGAAGTAAAGACGATTTCAGGGGCAGTCGTGTCGATTTCGAACGACGGACCTTCCAGATCAGTCTCATCCCCATCCGAATTGGTAATTTTCACCAGTGAATCGTACACGCCGTCTTCGGGGAAGTCGTCGCCTTCGAACACCACGTCGAATGTGCCGTCATCGTTGATGGTGGTATCGACGACCTTGTCGCCCACCGTCACCTGAACATCATCGCCCGGCTCACCGCCGCCTGTGATTGTGAGTGTTTCCTCATCGCCGTCGCCACCGATGGTCACATTGCTGGCTTCGTCATCGACAAACGGGGCCGCAGGGCCGTCATCCCCACCGCCGCCACCAAGGCCACCGATCACCGCAGCACCGCCAAGACCCGCTGCAATCGCAGCACCGGACCCGAGCAAGCCACCGCCGCCCAACAGGGCTGCGCCCAGCATCGAGACTTCGCCGTCGCCCTGTGCCAGCGGCACACCCGCAATTTCGGAATTATCAAGGAAAATCAGTTCGTCAGACGGGCTCCATTTGCCCCACTCGGCGGTTGGGCCGTATTGTGCATAGAGGTTGCCCTGACCCGCATCAACAAAGCTGACCTCGTTCAGGTAGCCGTCCGAGGAGACAAACAGGCGGTTGGCCGCGCCATCGTCATTGAAGAAGTTGTCGATTGTGATCGTGCGTCCATCCGACAGCGTAATCACCAGCTGGTCGCCTGTGCGGACCTGGCTCGCGAAGTCGGACTGACGTGCGTTGATGGAAATTTCCTGACCCGCCTGGGCCACGATCACTTGGTTCTGTACATCCGAGGACACTGTCCCACGCTGCAAGCCGCCCGCACCACCGCGAACGACGAAATCAATCGCCTTCATAGTCTTACCACTCTACCTCAACAGCGCCCACTTTGTTGCAGGTCGCCTGAATTTTGATTTTTTGTTTTTCTGCTACCCGGCCCGTTCGAGCGTGCCGTGATTTTCACCGTTATGCCGTCACACTATTGAGGGGGAATAACAAAATCCAGTACTTTATTTATTAACTTCCTGCCAACCTGTGTACCTGTGCGACTTTAGCAACAACGCTACGGGAATGTACGGAAAACCCCCCCTTTTACGCCCGTATAACGAGTGTGCCCGGCGCGCGTTTTGGCCCTGTCTGCGGAACCCACACTATATACTCAGTTGACTCGGGGCAGCGTGGACCGGACGCTGCGCATATGACGCACACCCAGAACACCCCGCCCGAGAATAATCTGCGCCCCGTGCACGAGGACCCCGATCATGCGATTCCCATGTCTGATGGCACGCGCCTGTCGGCCCGATTGTGGCGTCCCGAGGATGCAACCGCAGACCCCGTGCCGCTGATTCTCGAATTCCTGCCCTACCGCAAACGCGACGGCACCTGCGCGCGTGATGCGCTGACGCATCCGTATTTCGCGGCCCGCGGCTATGCCTGTGCGCGCGTGGACATGCGCGGCAATGGCGACAGCGAGGGGCTGATGGCGGATGAATACACCGCGCAGGAACTCTCGGACGCGGTCGAGATCATCGAATGGGCGGCTGCCCAGCCGTGGTGCAACGGGCATGTCGGCATGATGGGGATCAGCTGGGGCGGGTTCAACGCGCTTCAGGTGGCCGCCCTTGCGCCAGACGCGCTCAAGGCGGTCATCACGCTGTGCTCGACCGTGGACCGTTTTGCCGATGACATCCACTACAAGGGCGGCTGCCTGCTGAACGAAAACCTTGGCTGGGGGGCGACGATGTGGAGCTATTCGTCGCGCGCGCCGGATCCGGCCCTGCGCGCGGACTGGCGCGAGATGTGGTTGGAACGCCTCGAGAACGAGCCGTTCCTGCCCTCGGTCTGGCTGCGCCACCAGCGCCGCGACGCCTATTGGCAGCACGGATCGGTCTGTGAGGACTTCGGCGCGATCAAGGCGCGTGTGCTGGCCGTGGGGGGCTGGGGGGACGCCTATAAAAATGCCGTTCCGCAGCTGGTCGAGGCGCTGGAGGGCGCAAAGGGGATCGTCGGCCCGTGGGTTCACAAATATCCGCATTTTGCAGTGCCCGAGCCGCGCATCGGTTTCCTGCAAGAGGCGTTGCGCTGGTGGGATCACTGGCTCAAGGGGATCGACACGGGCGTGTCCGGCGATCCCGACTACCGCGCCTATCTGATGGACGGGGTGCGACCTGCCGCGTGGTACACCGCGCGCGCGGGCCGCTGGATTGCAGAGCAAACAGGTGCCACGACCCACCTGCCCGTGCAAACCCTGCATCTGGGCGCAGGCGGCACATTAGGCGAGGCCCCGCAAACGGTGGCGGAAACGATTGCGTCGCCTGCGCATTGCGGGGCGGCGTCGGGGGAATACTGCGCGATCTGGCTGGGCCCCGAGATGCCCGGCGACCAGCGCGGCGACGATGCGCTGTCGGGCACGTTCACCTCTGCCCCGCTGGAGGCAGACATGGATCTGGTCGGTGCGCCGCGCGTGACGCTCGCGCTGTCGTGCGACCGCGCGCAGGGGCAGATCGCCGTGCGCCTCAACCACATCCACGCGGACGGCGCGGCAACGCGGATCACCTACGGCGTGCTGAACCTGAGCCACCGCGACAGCGCCGCCACCCCCACCCCGATGACGCCGGGGCGTGCGACCGAAGTGACGCTGGATCTGGATCACATCGCCTACCGCGTGCCTGCGGGCGACCGCATCCGCGTGTCTGTCTCGACCGCCTATTGGCCGCTGGTCTGGCCCGCGCCGCAGGCCGCGACGATCACCCTGACCCACGGCAGCATCGCCCTGCCCCAGCGCCCGACCCTCGGCGGGGACGAAGTGGCGTTTCTGCCGCCCGATGCCGCCGACCCCTGGGAGGTCGAGACCCTGCGCCCCGAAAACCACGTCCGTCGTCAGGAGACGGATATGGTCACTGGCCTGCACAGCCTTGTGATTGAAGATGACTTTGGCAAAGTCCGTGACGCGGACCACGGGCTGATCACCGGCTCTGTCGCGCGCGAGCGTTGGGACATCCACCCCGATGATCCGTTGTCCGCGCGCGGCAGTTGCGATTGGGAGGACACGCTGGAGCGCGGCGACATCCGCCTGCGCACCCGCGCCCGATGCGCCATGCATGCTGACGCCACGACCTTTTATCTGACTGCGACAATCGAGGCGTGGGAGAACGACACACTAGTTTACACGCGCAAGGAGAGTGACGCCATCCCCCGCGACCATATCTGACAGAGGCCGTCAGCATGCAGGGGAATACCGCTTGCTAGATGGGGCCAAATGCGTAACCCTTAAGCATCACCAAAATCCGATGCGCCCCAAGGCGCACGATTCCAACCGGGAGAAAACCAAATGAATATGCACCTCAAAGAGCTGAGTACAGCCGTCACCGCAGGTCTGATGACCCGCCGTGAATTTGTCGCCCGTGCTGCCGCCCTTGGCGTTACAGCTGCGGCTGCGAATTCCATGCTGGCAGGCACCGCCTCTGCTGACGCCCACGCCAAACCCGTCGCAGGCGGTACATTCCGCATGGGCGTTCAGGGCGGCGAAAGCACCAACACCCAAGATCCGGCAAGCTGGGCCTCTGATGTGCCGATCGCAATTGGTCGCCTCTGGGGTGAGCCGCTTGTAGAGGTGACGGCTGACGGCTCATTGTCGGGCCTTGTTGCGGAAAGCTGGGAAAGCTCTGCTGATGCTGCAACATGGACCTTCAAAATCCGTGAAAACTGCATGTTTTCCAACGGCAGCGCCGTGACAGCCGAAGACGTGATGAAAACGATGGAGCGTCACTCCAACGAAGATTCCAAATCGGGTGCTCTTGGCATCATGAAAGGAATCAAGGGCATGTCGACAGACGGCATGAACTTTACCGTTGAGCTGGATATCGGCAACGCTGATCTGCCCTATCTGATGGCCGATTATCACCTGATGATCCAACCGGGTGGCGGTTTTGACGACCCTACCGCTGCAATCGGCACCGGTGCCTATACAATGGAAACATTTGACCCGGGTGTGCGCGCCTCTGCTAAACGCCGCTCGGACTATTGGGGTGGTTCACAAGAAGAAGTGGCTCACTATGACACAATCGAGGTCATCGTTCTGAACGATGCCACAGCCCGCACTGCGGCGCTGCAATCGGGTCAGGTCGATGCGATCAACCGCGTTGAGCCAAAAATCGCAAAACTGCTGGACCGTGCGCCGACGCTTGGCGTGCAGAACGTGTCTGGCCGTGGTCACTATGTATTCATCGCCCATGTAGACACAGCGCCGTTTGACAACAAGGATCTGCGTCTGGCACTGAAGTACGCGATGAACCGTCAGGAAATGGTCGACAAAATCCTGCAAGGCTATGGCGGTATCGGGAACGACATGCCCATCAACGCAGCATACCCGTTGTTTGATGACACGATCCCCCAGCGTGAGTTCAGCCTTGAAAAAGCGGCCGAGCATTACAAAAAATCCGGCCACGATGGCAGCCCCATCATCTTGCGTACCGCCGATGGCGCGTTCCCGGGTGCGGTCGACGCCGCAGCCCTGTTCCAGCAGTCTTGCGAAGCCGCAGGCATCCCGCTGGAGATCAAGCGCGAGCCCAACGATGGCTACTGGTCCGAAGTCTGGAACGTCCAGCCCTTCTGCTGCTCCTACTGGGGTGGCCGTCCGGTGCAGGACCAGATGTATTCAACGGCCTATCTGTCCACAGCAGACTGGAACGACACCCGTTGGAAACGTCCTGAGTTTGACGCGATGCTCCTCGAAGCACGCGCCGAGTTGGACGAAGCGAAACGCAAGGAAATCTATTCCAAGATGGGTCGCATGATGAACGAAGAAGGTGGTCTGATCCTGCCGATGTTCAACGACTTCATCGATGCGGTTTCCAACGACATTCAGGGCTTCAAGGGCGATCCAAACGGCCCGCAGATGAACTGGTACGCATTTAAGAAAACCTGGAAGACGGCATAAACCGTGCATCCTATTGTAAAATTGGTCGCCCAGCGCTTAGCGCTGGGCTTCCTGCTTCTCCTCGCTGCATCTGTATTGATCTTTGCCGGCACGACCATGCTGCCCGGCGATGTGGCGCAACAAATTCTCGGACAGGGCGCCACGCCTGAGAACCTCGCGAATCTGCGCGCAGAGTTGGGGCTGAACGATCCCCCTGTCACCCGATATTTTCAATGGCTCGGCGGCATCCTTCAGGGGGATCTGGGCACCGCGCTGACCAATGGCCGCGACATTGCCGAAAGCATCGGCGGGCGGTTGAAAAACACGATGTTCCTCGCCTTCTGGGCTGCTGTGATTTCCGTGCCACTCGCGATTTTTCTGGGCCTGTTGGCCGTGCGTTACAAAGACAAATGGCCGGACAAGCTGATCTCGGCGGTGACGCTGACGACGATCTCGATCCCCGAATTCATGATCGGCTACATCCTTGTGTACTGGCTGGCGATCAAACTGCGCTGGTTCCCCTCGGTGGCCATTATGAACGATTCCATGAGCCTTGGAGAAAAGCTCAACGCGATTGCGATCCCTGTGATGGTGCTGACGCTGGTCGTGCTGGCGCATATGATGCGTATGACGCGCGCCGCGATCCTGAACGTGATGCAATCCGCCTATATCGAGACGGCCGAGCTGAAAGGCCTGCGCATGCTGAGCGTCATCCGCAAGCACGCCTTTCCGAACGCTGTCGCCCCCATCGTCAACGTGGTGATGATCAACATGGCCTATCTGGTAGTGGGTGTGGTGGTGGTCGAGGTCGTCTTTGCCTATCCGGGCATGGGGCAATATCTGGTCGACCATGTCAGCAAACGCGATGTGCCGGTGGTGCAGGCCTGCGGTCTGATCTTTGCCGCCGTCTATATCGGGCTGAACCTGGTGGCGGATATTGTGTCAATCGTCACGAACCCCCGTTTGAGGCATCCAAAATGAAAAATCTCCGAATTTTTCATTTCGCGCGACCAAGCGTTTTTGCAAAGCAAAAGCGCCGGGAGACGCTCGGTGCAGAACATGCGCCGCTACCAGCCCACTCAACTCAAGGGCTTGCCCCATGATCCGCATACCCCCCGCCGCCCTCATCGGGTTGTTCTTCACCTCCGTCTTTTTCTTTTGCGCGATCTTTGCACCGTGGATCGCACCCTATGGCATGGCCGAAGTCGTGGGCGACGTCTGGGAGCCCTCGTCAGCCGAATTCAAACTGGGCACCGACAGCATTGGCCGCGACCTGCTGAGCCGGATGATCTGGGGCGGGCGCACGACGATCTTTATCGCCACGGCGGCCACCATCCTCAGCTTTACCACAGGGGCTGTGCTGGGGTTTTTCGCAGCCGTTTCGGGCGGATGGGTCGATCAGGCTCTCAGCCGGTTCATTGACCTGATCATGTCGATCCCCTCGCTGATCTTTGCGCTGGTCGTCCTGTCGGTTCTGCCTACGACGGTCTTTACGCTGATCATTCTGATGGGGCTGCTGGACAGCACGCGGGTATTCCGCCTTGCGCGTGCTGTTGCCGTGGACATCACCGTCATGGATTACGTCGAGGCGGCGCGCCTGCGCGGTGAGAAAATCGGCTGGATCATCTTTCGCGAAACCCTGCCGAATGCCCTGTCCCCGCTGGTCGCGGAAATGGGCCTGCGGTTTATCTTTATGGTTCTGTTCGTCTCGACCCTGTCGTTCCTTGGCCTTGGCGTGCAACCGCCGCAGGCCGACTGGGGCGGCATCGTGAAAGAGAACAAGGAGGGCATCAACTACGGCATTCAGGCCGCGCTTTATCCCGCCTATGCCATCGCGGCGCTGTGTATTTCGATCAACCTTGTGGCCGACTGGATCCTGTCGCGCACAACTTCCCTGAAAGGCGGTCGCGGATGAGTGAACCATTGCTCAAGGTACGCGGCCTGAAAATCGGCGCGACGATCTATCCGCCGGGCGAGAAATCACGCGACATCGAGATCGTGCATGGCGTCGATTTCGATCTGGAGACGGGCAAAGTACTGGGCCTGATCGGGGAATCCGGTGCCGGCAAATCCACCATCGGGCTGGCGGCTATGGCTTACGGGCGCGGCGGGGTTGAGCTGACGGGCGGCGAGGTCTGGGTCAACGGGCGCGACATCCTGCAATCGGGCATGCCCGACAAACGGCGTCTGCGCGGCGCAGAGGTCACTTACGTCAGCCAATCCGCCGCCGCCTCGTTCAATCCGGCAAAGCGGATCATGGAGCAGGTCACCGAGGCCGCGATTGGTCAGGGCAAGTTTTCGCGCAAAGACGCGGAAGAACGTGCCATTGCCCTGTTCGACAAGCTGGGCCTGCCGGACCCCGAAAACATCGGCGCGCGCTATCCGCATCAGGTGTCGGGCGGGCAGTTGCAGCGCTGCATGACTGCGCTGGCGCTATGCCCCCAGCCCGATCTGGTCGTCTTCGACGAGCCGACGACCGCACTGGATGTCACAACCCAGATCGACGTTCTCAAGGCGATCAAGGATGCGATCCGCGACACGGGCGTGGCCGCCCTCTATATCACGCATGATCTGGCCGTGGTGGCACAGGTCAGCGATCACATCATGGTGCTGCAACAGGGCGCGATGGTTGAATACGGCACCACAGACCAGATCATCAACGCCCCGCGTGAGGACTATACCCAGGCGCTTGTCTCTGTCCGCTCGATCAAACACATCGAGAAAGCACCGACCGACACGCCGATCCTCAAGGTGGCCGGGATTACCGCACGCTATCCCGGCACGAATTTTGATGTGCTTCAGGACATCAGCGTCGACATCCATGCAGGCCAGACGCTGGCGGTGGTGGGCGAAAGCGGATCAGGCAAATCGACGCTCGCGCGCGTCATCACCGGCCTGCTGCCCCCGTCGAGCGGGGCGATCACATTTGACGGGCGCGATCTGACGCCCGATCTGGCCACACGGCCGCTGGATGATCTGCGTGAATTGCAGATGATCTACCAGATGGCCGACACGGCGATGAACCCGCGCCAGACCGTTGGCACGATCATTGGCCGCCCGCTTGAATTCTACTTTGGCCTCAAGGGCGCCGAGAAACAAACCCGCATTCAGGAACTGCTCGACGAGATCGAGCTGGGCGAGGGGTTTCAGGATCGCTATCCCGCTGAACTGTCGGGCGGGCAAAAGCAGCGTGTGTGCATCGCGCGCGCGCTGGCCGCCAAGCCAAAGCTGATCATCTGCGACGAGGTGACAAGCGCGCTGGATCCACTGGTGGCGGACGGCATTCTCAAGCTGCTGCTCAAACTGCAAAAGGTCGAGGACGTCGCCTATCTGTTCATCACGCATGATCTGGCCACAGTCAAAGCCATCGCAGACAGCATCGCGGTCATGTATCAGGGCAAAGTCGTGCGCTACGGTCCCAAGTCGCAGGTGCTGTCACCGCCCTTTGACGACTACACCGATCTGTTGCTCAGCTCGGTGCCTGAAATGCGGCTGGGCTGGCTGGAAGAGGTGATCGCCAACCGCAAGATGGAGAGCGCAGGGAACTAGCGCGCGTAGCGGGCAAAGACGGGTGCCAGCTCGGTTCGGGTGCGGCTGCCGGTCAACGTCTCTACCCGCGCGCCCGCGCCATCAAACACCAGGAGCGTGACATGCTGCACGCGGTGGCGCTGTGCGAACATGGCGCCCTCGGGCTGGGTTATATCGGCCACCAGATACAGCGGTGCCGCCTCTGCCATGCCGCGCAACGTCTTGCGCGTCTCGCGTTGCAGGGCGTTGCAAACGGGGCATTGCGGATCGTGGATCTGCACAACGGTCGGGACCCCCTGCCCGATCCGGGTCAAATCCCGCTCATCCACGGAGCGGTTGAACGACCCCACGGCCCAGACGCCCCCGCCTGCCAGCACAGCTGTCCCCAACAGGGCCAGCCCGCCTGTGCGCAACAGACTGCGGCGGCTGGTCGTGGCCTGCTGCTGCGGTGTCGGGTTGGTTGCACGGGCGGCCTGCGCCTGCTTGCGCTTGTTGGTTTTCGGGCTGCGCGCCATCTGTTCTACTCCGCTTTGAAATCTCTTGCGCAGGCATAACCTACATCGCGCTGCTTATCCGCTCACATTCATGTGTGCGCCTGCTTGCGCCCTGCGCGCCGCTGACGTCATATAAGCTCGGCATAACAGAGGGCACGCGCATGGACAGAAAACTCCTTCTTATCATTCTTGACGGCGTCCCCTACCGCAACTGGCGGCGGTTGTTCGGCAATCTCGAAGGCTGGGTCGACAGTGGCGATGCGCGGGTTTGGAAGATCCGTTCGGTGCTGCCGTCGATCTCGGCGTCATGCTATGCCTCGATCCATACAGGCGTGGCGCCTGCGGTGCATGGCTGCACGGGCAACGGAAATGTGTTTCGCCTGTCGCAGCCCGATGTCTTTGCCCAGACCCGCAAGGGGGGTGGCGTCACGGGGGCTGTCGCCCACAGTTTCTGGTCGGAGTTTTTCAACCGCCACCCGTTCGATTATGTCCGCGACATCGAATACGACGAGCCGGACAGCGACACGATCAACCACGGCCGGTTTCACACGATGACCGGATACGGGATGGCCAACCAGATGACCCCGTCGGACGTCGATCTGTTTGCCACACTCACCAACCTGTGCCAGCGGTTCGGGCTGAATTACGGGATGCTGCACACCTGCACGCTCGACAGTATGGGCCACCGGTTTTTCCACGACTGTCAGGAGATGGACCACGCCTGTTTCGTCATGGACGAGATGCTGGCCCCCTTTATCCCGAAATGGCGCGCGGCAGGATATGAGGTGATGATCACCGCCGACCACGGGCAGGACGCGCGCGGCCATCACGGCGGGCGCGATCCGTTGCAGCAAGAGGCGGCGCTGTATTATTTCGGGGATGCCGAAGGACCGGCAGAGGACAAGGTGATCGACCAGTTGCAACTGGCGCCGACGATCCTGCACCGCCTTGGCGCGCCTGTGCCCGACACGATGAAGGCCGGCAGTTTCCTGCACTGACGTCAGTAGGGCCGGTCGCCCCGCGACAGCGCCGTGAACCATGCGCCCAAAAAGACTGCACCCCGCGCAGTATAGGCCCGCACCTCGGCGTCGAGGAGCAGGCCATGATTTGCTACGCTCAAGCGGCGGCTTCCCATTGATTGATGAAGTCGCCCAACACGTTGCCGACAGCCGCCGCATCCGCCCCGTTCATCGCCAGCACAGCCACCAATCCGCGCTTTTTATCATCAATGATGTGATCCACACGCGCTGCGACGCCCGCCTTTTCCAGCGCCCCGTCAAAGACACGGGTGATGGCATTGCGGCGCAGATCGGGCTTGAAGATTTTGCCAACAGCCGTTTTGGGCAGCTCTTTCATAATGGTCATATGCTTGGGCTGTGCGGCCTTTTCCAGCACATGCTTTTTGGCAAACTCCATCAGCTCCTCGGTGGTGACGCTCGCGCCCTCCACCAGCTCGACAAAGGCGCAAGGCACCTCGCCCGCGTGGGCATCGGGCTGGCCGATCGCACCCGCAAAGGCAACGGCCTCATGGCCCAGCAGCGCCTCCTCGATCTCGGCGGGGTCGATATTGTGACCGCCGCGAATGATCAGATCCTTGGCCCGGCCCGTGATCCAGATGTAGCCGTCCGCATCCTTGCGGCCCAGATCGCCTGTCCGCAGATAGCGCGTGTCGTAATAGAGGTCCTTGTTCTTGTCGGCCTCCGTGTAGGTATTGCCGGCGAAAACGCCCGGATTGCTCACGCAGATCTCGCCGATCTCATCGACTTCCGCGTCGATCGGGCCGTCAGGTGTCCCCTTGATGATGCGCACCTTGGTATAGGGAAATTCAACCCCGATAGAGCCGACTTTGCGCAGCCCCTCGGTCGGGTTGCCCGAGACCAGAACCGTCGCTTCCGTCAGGCCGTACCCCTCGACGATGGTGATGCCTGTCGCCTTTTCAAACCGTTTGAACAGCTCCATCGGCAGGGGCGCCGAGCCGGAAAAGGCCGTCTTGACCGTCGACAGATCCGCGTCGATGGGGCGCTGCATCTTGGCCGAAATGGCCGTGGGCACGGTGATGATGAACGTGACTTTCCACCGCTCGCACAGTTTCCAGAAGTTGTCGAACACCCCCTCCCCGCGGTAGCCCTGCGGCGTGGGCAGGATGATGTGCGCACCCGAATGGATGCAGCCCATGAACACCGCATGCACGCCCATGACGTGAAAGAACGGCAGCGGGCACATGGCCACGTCATTTTCGGTATAGAGCAGTCGCGCACCCACCCAGCCGTTATAGATCACGCCAGAGTATTTGTGCTGTGCGACCTTGGGCATCCCCGTGGTTCCGCCGGTGTGGAAATAGAACGCCACGCGGTCTTCTTGCGGGTCCTCGAATTGCAGCGTCTTGGGCTGCTTGTCCATTTCCTCGTTGAAGTTTTTATAGGTCGCCTGATTTTGCACGCTCCGCTTGGGGCGGATCAGCGGCACGATGATTTTCTTGAGACCGGTGAGGTAGCGGTGCAGGTCGACCTCCAACACGGTTTTGACGTTGGGCGCCAGTGCCACGGCCTCGGCTGTTTTGTCGGCCACATCCGTTTTCGGGAACGGACGCAGGGTGACAACAACGGTGGCATTGGTTTCGCGCAGGATTGCCCCGATCTGTTCGGCGTCCAACAGCGGGTTGATCGGATTGACGATGCCCGCAATGGCCCCACCGATCAGTGTGATCGCCGTTTCGTTCGCGTTGGGCAGCACATAGGCCACGACATCTTTCGGCCCGATGCCAAGGCTGCGGAACAGATTTGCGGCCTGCACGGATTTATCGTGAAACTGCTGCCAGCTGAGCGTTTCTGCGTAATCTTTCGGACCGGACAGCAATTGATAGCTGATGGCATTGTGGTTCGGAAATTTCGCCGTGGTCGCGGACAGCATCCCGTACAGCGTTTTGTGCAGATCGCGGTCTTCCCACGCGCTTTCTGCCTCGATGATTTCGCGGTCAGCGATTCCAGAATATCCCATGTGTCTTCCTCCCTATTGCTGCCGCTTTTTTGCGACATACAAATCCGTTGCAACGATGACGCGCAGGCTGCCGGATTTCAAGCAATGCGTGACGTAAAACGCAGCGTTATGGGCGATCATGCCCAAACGTCACGCGCAACCTTGATGTGGGGAGTGTTCCGCAGACGCGAAAGGGCCGCCCCGCGTAAAATATACGCGAAGCGGCAGCGTCAGAATCAGGCGGCAGGAATGCGCAGCACCTGACCGGGATAGATTTTATCAGGGTGGGTCAACATCGGCTTGTTCGCCTCGAAAATCTTTTCGTAATGCGCGCCGTTGCCCAGTGCCTTTTCCGAGATTGCCCAAAGGGTGTCCCCCTTTTCGACGGTATGGAAAGTCGGCTCCCCCTCGCCTCCGGTCACGTCATCCTCGACTGCTGCGACGCCTTCGACGTTGCCAACAGCCAGAATGACTTTTTCACGCATTTCCTGACTTGCGGCTTTGCCTTTCACTTTGACCTTGTCGCCCTCGACACTGATATCCAGCCCGTCAGCGTTCAGCCCAAGATCCTTCAATTCGTCCTGAAGGGCCGCGCCCGAGACTTCCGGCGTATCATCGCCGCCAAAGACTTTTTTACCCGCGTCTTTTACAAAGCTCCACAAACCCATCTTATCTCTCCTTCATTTATTCAGTTAAAGAGACAACGTGCCGGTATCGGCCAAGGTTCCAAGGATTAGTTACTCGGCCGCAATACCGTCCGTAAACTGGAGCCGCGCCAGACGGGCATAGAGCCCCCCCTTTGCCACCAGCGCGTCATGGGTGCCGGTGTCGACAATCTTGCCCGCTTCCAGCACCACGATGCGGTCGGCCTTTTTCACAGTGGCCAGACGGTGCGCGACAATCAGTGTGGTACGGCCTGCGCTCAGCTCCTCCACGGCGGCCTGAACCGCGCGTTCGCTTTCCGCATCCAGCGCGCTGGTCGCCTCATCCAGCAGCAGCACAGGGGCGGCCCGCAGGATCGCGCGCGCGATGGCGATGCGCTGTTTCTGCCCGCCCGACAGCATCACGCCCCGCTCTCCCAGATAGCTGTCATAGCCGTCAGGCAGGGCCGCGATGAAATCATGGGCCGCCGCAGCACGGGCCGCAGCGTCAATCTGGGCGTCCGTTGCATCGGGCCTGCCAAAGCGGATGTTTTCGCGCGCAGACGCGGCAAAGATCACCGGATCCTGCGGCACCAGCGCGATCTGCCGGCGAAAGGCATCGCGCGCCAGATCCCGCAGGTCGATCCCGTCAAAGGTGATGCGCCCGTGCTGCGGGTCGTAAAACCGCAGGATCATCTGGATGATCGTCGTCTTGCCCGCCCCTGACGGACCGACAAAGGCCACCGTCTCGCCGGGTTTAATCTCGAGCGTGACATGGTCCAGCGCTGCAACCTCGGGCCGCGCAGGATAGCTGAACTGCACGTCGTCGAACCGGATGTGGCCCTGCACAAGCTCGGGCAATTGACGCGCTGTCGCAGGATCGTTCACCGGATCGACGGTTTCCAGCAGATCGACCAGACGTTCGGTTGCCCCTGCCGCGCGCTGAAGCTCGGACCAGATCTCGGACAGGGCTGCGACGGCGCCTGCCACCATGACCGCATAAATCACGAACTGCACCAGCGCGCCGATGGTCATCACATCCGCACGCACATCGCGCGCGCCGATCCACAGCACCCCGACCACGCCGGAGAAGGCCAGAAAAATAACGATGGAGGTGAGGTAGGCACGGGTGCGGATCCGCTTGCGCGCGGCTTCAAACGAGCTTTCGGTCATCTGGGCGAACTGCGCGCGGGTCGCGGCCTCGTGGGTAAAGGCCTGCACGGTCTGCACGGCGCCCAGACTCTCGGAGGCATTGCCCGATGAGGCTGCGATCCAGTCCTGGTTTTCGCGGCTCAGCACGCGCAACCGGCGGCCCAGCAACAGGATCGGCACCACGACCGCAGGCACGATCAGCAGCACCAGCCCCGCCAGTTTCGCAGAGGTCAGCAGCATCAGGATCAGCCCGCCGATAAACGTCAGCGCATTGCGCAGCGCAATCGAGATGGACGAGCCGATAACGCTGAGGATCAGCGTGGTGTCGGTGGTGATCCGGCTCAGAACCTCGCCCGTCATCACACGCTCGTAGAAAACCGGACTCATGGAAATGACGCGGTCGAATGTCGCCTTGCGAATGTCCGCCACAACCCGTTCGCCCAGCCGCGTCACCAGCGCATAGCGCAAGGCCGAGCCGACAGCCAGCAACCCCGCAATCGCCAGCGCAGCAATGAAATACTGGTCCAGCAACGCCGCCTCGCCCGTGTCAAAGGTATCGACCACACGGCGCACCGCCAGCGGCAGGGCCAGCGAAATCATCGCCGTGGCAATCAGCGCGACCAATGCGCCGGCCATCAGCAGACGGTAGGGCCACAAAAAAGGCGTTAGCGCCCGCAGCGCCCCGATCCTGCGCGAGGTCGCGCGCTCCTCGTTCGCGGGGGGCGGTGCTGCGGGGGGCTGGGGCGTGGGGCTGTCCGCCATTGTCGATCCTTGAACAATTCGTGCAGCGCTTAGTGGCGCGTGGACCGTGCGGGGTCAAGCGCCCCGCTGTCGCAGGGCCACACAGGAGGCGCGAACTGGCGGAGAAAGCAGCTGGAGCGGGCGGCGGGAATCGAACCCGCATCTTCAGTTTGGAAAACTGAGGTCTTAACCATTACACAACGCCCGCGC
>ENA-ORXR01002364-ORXR01002364.1-marine-metagenome-genome-assembly--contig:-NODE-2364-length-18143-cov-58.457379_pt1 | contig 18143 bp, 18 predicted proteins | sample MGYA00237866_ERZ511479 | MGnify/ENA metagenome assembly ERZ511479 | reverse complement strand
GCCTTACGAGCGCAACATGCGGATTTGGAGGCGCGATTGGGCAAGATAGAAGCCTTGCTGCGGCAGCGTGCAGAGTAAGCCCCTGTACCGACGACTTCAGCCGTCGCAAAGCGAACACTTGACGGCTAAAGTCGTCAGTACGGTGGAAACGGCAGATACTTTTTGTGTCTGCCGTTTGTTGTATTTTACCCTTTCTTAATCCATTTTTTCACAACCAGAAAACCCTCCAGTCTAATTTATCATCTCGCCGTTCTTTAATTCAAATTCCCGTCCCAACATTTCTTCTCCATTCACAATGATGACGAGACGATGTGTACCCGCATAATGCTTGCGCGTAGTGAGGTTTTTAAAATGCTGTTTGCGTTTGAAGGTATGCGTACCTACGGTAAAATCTTTTTCGGACAATTGAAACACTTTACGGGATTGACTACCATTAGATTTTACAAAATAAACACCGTATTCTATACGAACAGTACGCGGTCTGTCAACGTGTAAGGTAAATGAAAAATGAAAATGCTCACCAATCGTCAGGCTATTTTTTGTAACAGATAAATCACTAACAGTCAAGCCTTTTGCGTCTGCCAAACCAAAAAGCGCGAGGGCGCGTTTATCACCCTTTTTGAGTAAAGTACGGACACCATGCTTGACAATCCACTGAGTATGCGGATGTTTGGTTTTGAGCCAACGTGAGGCAGTGTCAAGGACGAGTTCGGGATTATCTTTTATAATATCATTAAGGTTATTGGCAACACTTTTTCGGACATAAAGCGATTCGTCCGCTTTGAGTTTTTCTAATATCGGTAGGATAGGAGCGGGGTCTTTTTTAAATGCCTTTAATGCCATGCCCCACGGTAGTCGTGGACGACAACCTTCACTCGCCAAACGTCGTATATGTTCGTTTTTATGGTCTGCCCAAGTGAGCATTTTCGTCATCATTTTCGGGTATTTTTCGATGAATGGACGCACGGCAAATTCCGAGCTACTATACTTCGTAAAGTGCGTTAAAGCAGACATGGAAGTCGTGTAATCTTCCAATCCATATTGTTCCACAAAATCAGGAAAAATCAAACCGAGGAGACCGTCTTTTATACTTGGAGCTACTTTTTTTAATACCTTTATTTGGGCAGGATAATCGCCCGAAATAGTAGCGTGCATGACCTGCGTGACGTGTCGCATACGTTGTTTGAGTTCGCGTTGTTCCCATTCCGAATCAAATATTCGACGTTCAAAATCAACCGCATCAAACTTAGGACTTTCCACTTCTATTGCCGCCGCCAATTCGCGTGCAAACGCTTGATTATATAGTGCTTTTAAAGTAAATTTTTCCACAAAAATTTCATAATTCGTGATATGTAAACTCGCTACTCACAATTAATTTGGTTCGGTAGCAAGGATAGCCCCGATTTTCATGGTCAATGCCATATCCATCACACTCACGACGTGCTCTATCGGTGTCCCCGTTTCAGCATTGATGACGACGGTTATTTTGGAAGGGTCGGCTGCTTTTCGGACATCACTGCGTACTTTTCTCTTGAGTTCCGAAAGTTTGACAGGCGTAGTTTCGTGATAAAACTGTCCGTTCTTTTTGATAGAAACGGAGATGGTTGCCGGCGCGACTGTTTTGGATGTCGAACTCGGCAATTTGAGGTTCAAGGCATTCGGACTAACAAGCGTAGAGGTTAGCATGAAAAATATTAATAATAAAAATATAATATCTGTCAAAGATGACATACTAAATTCCGCACTGACTTTATTTCTCTTTTTTAAACCCATAATTTAACGGTTGACGGTGAACGATGGACGACAGACGGTCAACGACGAACGGTTGACGGTTTGCTATTCTTACCGTTTGCCGTTCGTCGTCTATCCTTAGCCGTTTACGCTGCCGGTTCTTGCAATAAATCTAAGAATTCCAGCGAAGTGGCTTCCATATTAAAGATGACTTTATTGACTCGTGAGACCAAAAAGTTGTAGCCCACATAAGCCAAGATACCGATGAAAAGTCCGAAAGCAGTGGTCAGAAGAGCTTGATAAATACCTCCGGCAAGCACGTCAGGCGTGACGTTTTCTTGCGTTGCCATTTCGTAGAATGCCATAATCATACCCGTCACCGTACCAAAGAAACCAATCATCGGTGCAGCACCTGCGATGGTCGCAAGCGTGGATAAGCGATTTTCGAGACGGGCAACTTCGAGATTACCGACATTTTCGACGGCAGTTTGGATGTCGCTCAATGGTCGTCCGATACGTAGCAGCCCCTTTTCAATCATATTCGCAACTGGTGTTTCGGTACTTTGACACAAGCCACGTGCGGTTTCTATCGCTCCGGTCTTGACATTTGAGCGAATTTTTGCCATAAAACCTTCATCGACTTTTGCCGCCTTTGATATGGTCAGCATACGTTCTATGAATATATAAAGTCCGATAATTGACAGCAATAATAAAACAGCAATAATTGCCATACCAAGAATACCGCCTTGCACAATCAAGTCTAATAAACTAAAAGATTCGCCTTCAACGGCAGCAGCATCCTGAAATAAAAGTATCATCATGTTGTAAAAGTGTTGAGGTGTTGAGGTGTAGAGTGTTGGAGTGTTAAAGTGTTGAGGTGTTGAAGTATTAATGTGTTAATATATTGACGTATTTTGAATTTTGCTTTGCAAAATTTACACATCAATACTCTAACACATCAGCACATCAACACTCTAACACTTCAATACTTCAACACTCCAATACTTCAACACACAGAATAAGTCCGCAAAATAGAAATTGCCTTGTATAAATGAAAGTATTTTGACGGCTAATTAACGACGGAATAGGATAGAATAGTATAAAAACTCGGTTTGTGACCAAATATAAAGCGATAATGATATACTTTTTTTATAATTTGTACAATATTTGCTACATTGAAACGTGTTTAAAGACATAAAAATATGAATCTGTATTACGAAATAGACAAATGCACATCCTTCGTTTTGAGATGTTTTGATTTGTAGCGTTTGTGTCATTCAAAATTCATTCAAAATTAATATGAGATTATTTATAATCATCTGTTTTTCATTACTCAGTATAAATGTAATGAACGCACAGGAAGCCAAGCAAAATAACAATAATTGCAAATCAAAATCCAATATTGCGGGTGACGAGCGAAGCAATACAGAATATTTGCATCGAATGATAAAGCAAAGCCGAACGCGGGGATTGAATGAAATAGCAAAAAAGCCGTTGATTGTATTTCCGCTTCGTATTGGTTTTATTCAACATTCGGGCGATAAAGGCGATACACGACAATTTGCGATTAGTAAAACTATTGACATCCTGAATGAGGCTTTCAAACCTGCTAATATTGAATTTTATACAGAACAAGTAGATGTTATATATTCCGACTTGAAAATCGGCGATTTATCACTTGGTGCTTACGAATTGTATGACCAATTTTCTAAAGAAAATGATGTCGAAGACATGATTACGCTCTACCTGTTTGACTACGACGGGCAATTGTGCAAAGAGAGTGGAGGAGGCGTGAGTTGCGGTCGAACGGGTGGTTTTTCATACATTCTTTCCAATCGGACGAGCAATATTGTTTTGAGTAAATTTGATTTGGAAGACCACAAAGTAGTAGTACATGAGTTTGGACATTTCTTTGGTTTGTACCATACTTTTGAACGCGACCAATTTGGCAAAGAACTTATCTCCGGTACAAATTGTGCCAGTGCCGGCGACATGATTTGCGATACGCCTTCCGATCCGGGACCGGTTTATGAAGTGTATGTCAATTATTCAAAATGTGAGATGGTTGGGTACAAAGATTTGGACGAAAAAGTAAATTATAAACCTTTAATTAATAATTATATGTCATATTACAAACCTTGTTTTATGACAGCCTATACTTTTACGCCACAGCAAATTGAAGTGATGCGAATGGCGGCGGAATCGCCACTTAGGGTGCGGTTTCAGGAGTGAGGAATGATATGAAACATCAAAATTATTTTCTGATGAAAAATATACTTGCGTTTGTCTCTATTTTAATGTTATTGTCGGCTTGTTCACCGAAGGTATCAACACAACTTCCTGAACGAAAACCCAAATGGGAAACACCACAAACAACAAAAACAGAAGTCACAGAGTTGCCCGAAATACCCGAAATACCGGAAGCACCAGAGGAAGCCACCCCGCCCGAACCGGTACGACAAGGAGCTTTTGAAGTCAATGCTATTCCGGCTGCGCCGATGGTCGTGGTAGGATTAAAACGTGAGCCTTGTTACGGAAGATGCCCTTCGTATGAAGTCAAATTGTATGACGATGGCACGATAAAATATAACGGAAAAGCGCATGTAAAAAACATTGGTTATTACATAGCTTATACGAGCAAACAGGCGATTGTCAATATTCAAACGAAGGCAGAAGAGATAGGTTATTTTGGAATGAAAAGACAATATCCGGCAAGTGGTCAACCGCAAATGTATGATGTTCCGCAGGTAACGACTTTCATTAAAATAAGTGACAGAGAACACCGAATCACCAACCGCCATGAGGGTCCTTCGGCTTTATTCAAATTGGAAGATTATATCGAGCAACAGTTAGAAAATTTGGATTGGAAGTCGATTAGATATGATGAATTTTGAAGGAAAAATTAGGATGATATAAAAAGAGTTTTTTTGTCATTTAATTTAAATGACAAGAAAACCCTGAATCATTTATTTACTGAATACTGAACTCAAGGCTTGACATCACCTCTCCTTCTTCCCCTTCGTGAGGCCAAACTTTTGCTTCCAAAACATAATCCGTAGCTGCTGCAAAACCATCGGCTTCAGATAGGATTACATCAGCCTCAAAAGTGTGCATTCCACTCATCGCATGTACGTGTTGTTCTTCTCCTATCGGTGCAGAATAGACCTCTGTATTGTCAGCTTTGTTGTAGATTCTGACATTGACATTGTGTACAGGTTCACCTGCATGACTTTCAAAATCCACATGAATATGGAGCGTGTCACCCAATGCTTTGGTATCTGCATCGGAAGGTGACATAATGTGCGCGTGATAATCATACTCCGTGTCCTCACCGTGTTCGTGGTCATGGTCAGAATCATCGTCTTTGCACGCTGTAAAAAGAATAGCAGTTGCTGACAACAAATAAAGTAACTTTTTCATATTGAAATTTCGTGTCAGGGATAAAGCACAGGTGGCTTTGTCAAAAACGATAGGTTCATCCGCGCCTCATTCCTTTTCAGTTAATTAAAAAATAAATTTTTGAGGGCGCAAATATAACGAATCACAAAGGATTTATGTTGACTCCGGTGGTACTTTTTTTTATCCAATCTTCATAAGCTGCGTTAGCGGCAACCTCCCATTTCATGATGCAAGGTGTGTCGTAAGGATGTATTTGTTCTATTTCATTTTTGACTTTTTCCCAGAGTTCGGGGCGGGTTTTCAGAATAGTTACATACTCATCATCTCGTTCAATATTACCTTGCCACCAGTACATACTTTTGATGGGGAAAACATTGGCGCAAGCCACCATTTTATCTTTGATAAGATGATCAGCAATATCATTCGCTACCTTTTCAGAAGGATTGGTTACATAAATAAGGATAAACATGTATTCGTATGTTTTTTTTATAAAAAATTAATAATCATTTATTTACAAATAAAAAAAATAATTCATTTCTCGAAATGAATACGAGATTTCGTTTTACTCGACATTCAAAATTCACTCATTCAAAATTCAAAATTCATTCATTCAAAATTCATTCATTCAAAATTCAAAATTCATTCATTCAAAATTCAAAATTCATTCATTCAAAATTCACTCACTCCCAAGTAGGAAAAAAAGCATCACGAAAATGTCGAATTTCCATATCCGGTTCGATAGTAATAGCGATAATATCAAATCGAATTTCGCCCTCATGTTCAATGTCGCGGGTATAAAAAACGGCAGCTTCCATCATGAGGGCTTCTTTCTTTGCAGTCACGCTTTCCTCGGGATAACCAAATACATTATTTTGGCGGGTTTTCACTTCTACGAATATGATTATACCGCGTTTTTGAACAATAATATCGACCTCTGCCTTGCCTACTGTCCAATTGGTTTCGAGTAGTTCGTAACCCTTTTTTTGTAGAAAAGAACAGGCAATCAACTCTCCTTTTTTGCCCAATTCATTGTGTGCTGCCATGCTTTGTTTGTATAATCCGATTATTTTTTCAAACTTAGCATTTTAAAATAATACTATGCGCTTTTTACCAATTATTTTGCTTTTTTGTTTTTCTTCATTTACAGTAAATGTCTTTGCACAAAATAGGATTCAAGAAGCTATTACGCAATTGAATCAGGATAAAGACCTTCGACATGCGAGTTGGGGCATTTGTGTGATAGATGTAGAAAAAAATCAGATTGTCGCAGAACATAATGCGGATTTGGGACTTATCCCAGCCTCTTCGCTCAAAGTCGTCACTACTGCAACGGCACTCGGCGTATTGGGCGAAAATTATCGCTTCAAAACCAGCCTTGAATACGACGGCGAACTACTTTCCGACGGTACACTTCATGGAAATTTGTACATCAAAGGACATGGCGACCCGACCCTTGCTTCACAAGAAATGGAAGGTGTGACCGATTTTAATACACTCATGCAGACCTTCACACAAGCGGTCAAAAAAGCAGGTATAAAACGCATCGAAGGATATGTAATCGGCGACGCATCTTACTTTGAAACGGCGGCTGTCGGACGCACTTGGATTTGGGAAGATATGGGCAATTATTATGGAGGCGGAGCGCATGGTTTGAACATCCATGAAAATTTGTACTACATGGATTTTCGGCAGTCAGCCAAGCTCAATCAAGCTCCTCAATTTGTAGAAACTCGTCCAAAAGTATTTGATTTACAGGTGATTAACGAACTGCAATCAGCCGGAGCAAATTCGGGTGACAATGCCTATATTTTTGCTGCGCCCTATACACGTAGCCCTTATGTGCGAGGCACACTGCCGATTGGTACAAGTACATTTACGATAAAGGGTGCGGTGCCTGAACCCGCTTTTTTTGCAGCTTACCACTTGTCTGAAACTTTAGAAAAAAACGGCATTTATACGGGAGATTGTGTATCGACACAGCGTGTTTTTGTATATGAAAAAAAACGAAAACGTCGTGTCATCGCTCAAGTCGAATCACCGCCACTCAAAAAAATAGTAGAACGAGCAAATATGAAAAGTGTTAATTTGTATTGTGAAAGTTTGCTTAAAACAATGGGGCAATATAAATTAAAAAAAGGAACGACAGAAGCAGGACTTGAGGTGATAAAAAATTACTGGGCAGAACGCGGTATTGACACCGAAGGCTGGATGATGAAAGACGGTAGTGGGCTGTCTCCTCGAAATATAATTTCCACCAAACACCTTTCACAAATCATGCGAAAAATTGCGAAAGACCCTGTTGTCTTTGATGATTTTCGTGCCTCTTTGCCGATTGCTGCCCAAAGCGGTTCGTTGGCGGGAATGTTCAAAGGGACAAAAGCAGCTGGAAATTTGCGTGCAAAAAGTGGCTATATGGAAGGCGTGAGAAGTTATACGGGATACATGAAAAACGCATCCGGCAGACTCCTTTCTTTTTCGATGATTGTCAATAATTATTCAGGCGGTAGCGGTGCGATGCGTAAGAAAATGGAGAAAATCATGGCAAAATTGGCAGAATAAGGCAGTATTTTAAAGTTTAAATGCAATAGAATTGCATTAATTGAAAGGGATTCGTATATTTGCAACCATATTGCAAATATAACAAAGTTTCACTCAATGCCACGATCAAAATTCAATTTAGATATACTCGGAATGATTCTCTCACTTGCCTGTGCTATTCATTGTGCATTGGTGCCGGTGGTCTTGATGTTCGGAGCATTGACTGGGCTACATTTTCTGGCAAATCCGGCGATAGAACATACGGTTATTATGGGCAGTATGTTTGTTGCTGCGGGGTCGCTGATTCCACATTACTTTCATCATCGTAGAAAAGAAGTGTTAATCGTAGCTACAACGGGTTTTGCTTTAATATTCGTTGGACATGCCTTTGGTTTTGCTTGGCTACATGCGGTATTGATGACGACGGGAGGTATTGCTATCGCAATCTCTCATTTACTCAATTGGAAATATTGCAAAGCCATCAAAACATGTAACGCATAATTATAGATTTACAATTCCCCAATATCTTCCCACCACAAATCCGGTCTGTCTTTGATGAATTGTTGCATCATTTCGATGCACTCCGGCAATTGCAAATTGATGACTTCTACACCGTGTTCTTCCATAAATTTCCACGCACCTTCAAAGGTTTTATTTTCAGCCACGATAACTTTTGGAATATTAAATTGCACGATCGTACCCGCACACATGTAGCAAGGCATTAAGGTCGAATATATCACCGTATCTTTGTACGAACCGACTCGCCCGGCATTATTCAGACAGTCCATTTCACCATGTAAAATAGGGTTTTGTTCTTGCACTCGTTTGTTGTGTCCGGTAGCAATGAGTTGACCGTTTTTTACTAAGACAGAGCCTATTGGAATGCCGCCTTCTTTTAATCCTTTTTTCGCCTCATTGATGGCTAATTGCATAAATTCGTCCATGAAAATAATTTTATTCTTGTCATTCCATTTACTAATTTAACCATCTCGACATCTTTTGAAGCGCAACCTCATGTTCAACCAAATTTTCAGGTAGAAAACTCGCTTCAATATCTGAATTGAGTCGGGCCTCCTGTTCGGAAGTGAGTTCAATGTTGTCCGTTGCGGTTTGCGTGATGACACTCGCCATGACTTCATACAAATGCTCTAAAAGCACCTTGTCATTGACATTAGCAAGCATTTCTATCATACCGCCTTTTAATTCTAAAGCATTCATTTGAATTAATTTATATTTTTATTCTTTTGAACAAATACAACTCAATTTTGGCGGGTGCAGGACAAATTTTTAATTTTATTTTGAAATGCCACTGTACTGACGACTTTAGCCGTCAAGTGGCTCGGTACTTTCCCGCGACGGCTAAAGTCGTCGGTACGAGGCAGATTAAAAATTTGTCCTGCACCCATTTTGGCAGATTTGCCATTAAAAATGATGCTCAAAGTATAAACTCTCGGCAGCTAAAGACAGCCGCTACACCTTCAGCGCATCCGTTGGCTTAGGAACATAATGCCCTTTACCACCGGCACGGTCATCATTAAAGGTCGTCGGAATTGCACCTGCCTTTGTCTTATCATCCCAAGTAATGTGTTGTGTACCATCGTCTCTTTTTTCCATCGTAATACATTCTTCGACAGGACAAACTAAGGCGCATAAATTACAACCAACACAATTTTCGTCAATAATTTTGGGTATGCGACTACCATTTTTCGGAAGGGCAATCGCTTGATGTGCGCCATCGTCGCAAGCGATGTAGCACAGGTCGCAACCGATACATTTGTCGGCGTTTATCTTTGCAACGACTTTATGTTTGAGGTTGAGGTGCTTCCATTCGGTGACATTCGGGAGTGCTTTGCCCACGAAATCATCTATCGTTTCGTAGCCTTTATCGTTCATAAATTGCACTAAGCCTTGTTCCATTTCACGCACAATCCCGAAGCCATAGTGCATCACCGCCGTACACACTTGCACAGACGACGCGCCCAACAAAATAAATTCCACCACATCGCGCCAAGTCTCAATACCGCCGATACCCGAAATCGGAGTCGTGCGAATATCAGGATGTTTGGCGAGTTCTTTGGTCATTTCTAAGGCAATCGGTTTCACTGCCGGACCACAATAACCGCCATTCGTTCCCTTGCCGTCCACCACAGGGTAAGGGGCATAAGTGTCAAGGTCTATGCCGACGATACTTTTAATGGTATTGATGAGCGAAATGGCATCTGTACCACCTCGTACTGCTGCCAATCCGGGGTCAACGATATGCGAAATATTCGGAGTCAGTTTCGTGATGACGGGTATATTTGCCGCCTCTTTTGCCCAGCGCACAATCGTCTCCAATACATCCGGTTCCTGCCCCACAGCCGAACCCATTCCACGCTCACACATACCATGCGGACAACCAAAATTCAACTCAATTCCATCCGCTCCGGCGTTCTCTACGTCCTTGATGATTTGCTCCCATTCGGCTTTCGATTCTACCATTAAAGAAGCAATGATAGCATGGTCGGGAAAGTATTTTTTAACCTCCTCTATTTCCTTCAAATTATCAATTAAAGGACGGTCGGTAATGAGTTCGATATTATTAAAACCTGCCATGCGTGTATTCCGGTAGTTTGTGGAACCATAACGACTTGATACATTAATGACAGGCACTCCCAATGTCTTCCAAACTGCCCCGCCCCAACCGGCTTCAAAGGCTTTCATCACCTGATAACCCGAATTGGTCGGTGGCGCAGATGCCAGCCAAAAAGGATTGGGAGATTTGATTCCGGCGAAATTGATATTTAAATTCGGCATAATTTCTAATTGAATTGCTTAATCTCGTACAGGCGATTTCAATCGCCATGTAGTATTGTATTTTTTTAATATTTTGAAAAACACATCAAAACATTTCAACAAAAATATTAAAATATTGCTAAAAAACGATTGCTTTCGCCTAAAGTCACCCTACTCCATGAAAACGCACCAAATGTTTTGGCGTGTTTTCATTATAAATACACAAAACGAGTTTCGGTAATTTCTTAGTAAATTTATCGAAGAGAATCTTAATAGGATTATGTACGTAGCCATTATCTTCAAATAGCAAGATCTGTTTATTGCGCGTTCTTAATTTAAATAGCAAAAGCTCTTCCACCGAATCAGGCACAGGCACATCACCATAGCCCTCATCTTCAAGGAATTGCAGTAGCATATTATAGGTTTGCTCCAGCGTAGTTCCTGTAAATTCGGTGCGATATTCCCAACCGTCGCTTTTACCACCTAAGTAAGGCGGGTCATCTGCCAACGGAAATTTTTCTCTTAATGCCATTTTGATGCTCAAGTTCCAATATTTAATGGAGAAATTGGAGGTTATTAACTAAATTTTAGACAAAACTACAGAATTGAGTACAAAGAATGGCTTTGCTTATCAACAAAACTCCAACGAATTCCTTTTTTTTAAAAACATTGCCTAATTTTGAGCAATAAATAATATCTTGCCGTTTAAAATTTCCGCAGATGAAATTCTAAGTAACGAGCAAATAATAAGTTGGACAATCTGACGAGCTTATTTTGTTCTTAGTTTTTCTTTTGAAAGCGGGAGTTTATTGGTATAAATGACTGATTTCAAAGGGGAAAATAAGGACGAAAGAAGCCGTCATTTGTTCAACTTATTTATTTACTCGTTACTAAATATGAAGAAAAACTACATTTTTATAAAAATAAAAACGATTGTCCTTGTAGCCTGTGTCGCGTATAGCGTATCACTTGAGGCGCAAGACATTCATTTCTCTCAATATGAGCTCTCGCCACTCACCCTCAATCCTGCACTTACGGGTGCTTATGAAGGGACATTTCGAGTAGGGGCGATTTACCGTGACCAATGGGCAAGTGTGTTGAACAATCAATACACCACTCCCGCGATTTATGGCGACCTGCCTGTGATACGCGGTTGGGGCAAAAACGATTGGTTTGGTGCAGGAATGTATTTATTCAATGACAAAGCCGGAAGTGCTGCATTGACCAATCTGACGGGTATGCTTTCACTGGCTTACCATTTGGGCTTGGGCGATAAGTCGAATACCGTGCTTTCTTTTGGAGCGCAAGCTGGTATCGTTCAAAAGAGGGTCAATCAAGACGACCTGCTTTTTGAAGACCAAATCATCTTTGGTACAAGTACGAGTGGCGAATATAATGATGGTTTTGACCAGTCGATTTCTTACTCGGATTTGAATGTCGGCGCACTCGTCAATGTCTATTTGACCAGTCGATTCAATTTCTATGCAGGTACGGGTATTTTTCACCTGAACAGACCGAACGACGGTTTTTTGAGTGAACAAAAGCTAAGCAGACGAGGAATGATACATCTCGGTGCAAATTATGATTTGGCGAGTAGAAAAGTCTTCATATCGCCGAGTCTTATGTTTCAGACTCAAGCCAAAGCCCGTGAGTTGATCACCGAAATCAAAGCTGGTTATCACTTCAATCCCGAACGTAATATTACGCTTAATGGTGGATTAGGCTTCCGATATAGCGGGGCGGGTATCCTTAGAATTGGTATGGATTATAAAGGCGCGAAAGTCGGTATCGCTTACGATTTCGATTTTTCTCCACTCAATCCAGCCAGCAGAGGACGCGGAGCTTACGAACTCGCGCTTTCTTATACTGCAAAAATATACAAAACTCCTGTTGTGAAACCCGTATTATTCTGTCCAAGATTCTAAACGGTTGACGGCAGACGGACGCTTCGCTGACGGTGAACGGCAAACGATTTTATCTTATATTTTTTTGTAAAAAATCATTTCTATATAAAAAATACCGTTTACCGTTCGTCGTTCACCGTCAACGCAGTGTCCGTTAATCGTCCATCGTAACAAAATAAAATATGAAGACCGTATATATAGCTTTCGTTTTAATCTTATCAACAACATACTTTGCCTTTGCACAGCCTGTTCGAGGTACGGTTTCGCCTGTTAAAAAGGTGAAAATTGCAGAGCAAATTTACGCACGAGGCGATAGTTACAATGCCTTGAGTTGGTTTGAGTCCGTATATGAGGATGACCCCGGCAATACTACGATATTGAATCGTATAGCTGAGCTACAATATGAATTGCGTGATTATGAAAGAGCCGAAAGTTGGTACGGTCGATTGGTGCGTCGTGACAAAGACCGCGAGTATCCGCTTGCCCGATTTACTTATGCTAAACTCCTGAAAATCAATGGTAACTATGAAGATGCGACGCTCGAATTTGAGACATTCATAGAGAAAAACGAAGACTCTGTATATGAAGAACTTGCCAAAAACGAAATACTCGGTATCCAACTCGCAACAACGGCAAAAGCGAACGAGACTATTAGTGCAGTCAATGCGGGGGAGGATATTAATTCGCCTTCTACCGAACAGGCGGCGTATTCTTTTGGTAATAAATTATATTATTCATCACTACGCTCTGATTCTGTGATTGTAATTGATGACCCGAAAAAAAGTCATATTTATGCCAAGCTGTACGAGGCAAGCAAACGTTCAGATGGTACGTGGAAAAAAGGAAAAGCATTAAAAGGAATCAATAAAACGGGCTTTCATACCACGAGTGTAACTATCACGCCTGATGGTAAGACGATGTATTTTACACGCTGCGTTATTGAAGGTAAGCAACTCTGTCGAATCTTTCGTGCGGATAAGAAAAACGGAAAATTCAGTGATTCCAAATCCGTCAATCTTGGTGAAAAACGTCATTCTTACAAACATCCGGCGGTTGGTCAGATAGATGGAAAAGAGGTCTTGTTTTTTGTATCAAATATGTCCGGCGGGCAAGGTGATTGGGATATATATTATACTGAAATTGAGGGAGATGATAATGGTAAATCTATTAACCTCGGTGACGATGTCAATACGGTGGGCAGCGAACAATCGCCCTTTTTTCATGAAGGAACTTTATACTTTAGTACGAATGGTTTGCCTACAATGGGCGGTTATGATGTCTATGAAACGAGTTGGGGAGAAGAGGGTTGGTCTGAACCCGTGAACATGGGTAAATCGGTCAATTCGCGTACAGATGATATGTTTTTTACCTTGGATGCCGACGGTTATCGTGGTTACGTAGTGTCCAATCGCCCTGGTACGATTTCGCTCAAAAGCGAAACTTGCTGCGATGATATATATATGCTAACGTTCTCAGATAGAATACCTTATGACGCAAGTGTGTCGGTCGTTGATAGTCAAACAGGAGAGCCCTTGACGGGAACTAAGGTAGAACTACGCGAGGTCAAGCCTTCTGAAAAATTGGTTGGTGCGCTACAAAACGATACGGGTGAATATAACTTTACGATGCGAGGTGGTAAGACCTACGTTTTGGTGACAACTAAGCCGGGTTATGAGCCGAATACCAGTGCAGAATTTACGACTGCGGAAGCAGGTGACACAAAAAGTATCAACAAAAAAATATCACTCAAGCGTACTCTGCCACCTCAAGTAATGCCCACAAAGCCTGTTCCTGACCCGACTCCTCCTGTTGTGATAAAGACAGACCCTACACCACCTACTATTATTGATAGACAACCCTATATACCACCAGTTGTTAGAACCGAACCTGCGCCACCACCCATACGCACTCCCGAAGAATATATCGCCCTGTATGGTTTTGTATTGCCAAGATTAGATACGATTTATTTTGATTATGACAGATACCGCGTGCGTTCTCATGCTCGATTAGTACTGGATGATGTAGCTGCCAAGCTAAAAAGATTTCCACAATTGGTCGTAGAAGTGGCTTCGCACACCGACTCAAAAGGTGCGAATGATTACAACTATCGATTGTCTGAAAAAAGAACACGAGCAGCTATTAAGTACCTGACAAGCAAGGGGGTAGAAGAATATCGCTTAGTACCAACTTACTACGGTGAGGATGCTCCCGTGGCTCCCAATATAAGAGGTGACGGACAAGATAATCCAGAAGGTAGGCGCAAAAATCGTCGAACGGAATTTCGTATTATAGAAGGTACGGACGAAAATGGACGCATTAGAATCGAACTGCCTCGAAGCCAACCAACAGGAGCGATTGCACCTGCGCCAAGCACGAATACGTCGATTTTTGGTGATGTTTATATCGAATCTCAACCCATTCCGTCTCAACCAGTTGTTACCCAACCTTCGATTACGCAATCAAAACCCGTCAATACACCGGAGGTAAGCGTCCAGTTGGAATCTCCTGAGATAGGGACTACCACGACATTGACTTTTAACAAAAAGTTCCACGATTTTGGAGTCGTCAAAGCAGGGGAGACCGTAAGTGAGACTTTTCAGTTTACCAATACCGGTCAGCATGATTTGCTTATAGAATTTGCTTCGGGTTCTTGCGGTTGTACTGTTCCGGCTTGGCCCTCTGATGCTATTTCGCCCGGTGGTACGGGAGAAATTACCGTCAAATTTGACAGTAAAGACAAAACCGGAGTGCAAGATCAGGAAGTTAATGTAATTGCCAACACCAATCCGATTACAACCGTATTGAAAATAAAAGCAACAGTGGAGTAAGTAAATTTTATATGTTAGTAACGATAAAACAATAAGTTCACGATTTCGATGAGGTTATTTTCTTTCACTTAGTAGTAAGTCAATCTAATTATGATATGTTGCTTTGAGTGAAATTTTTTCGAGTACGAGGCGGAGGTTATTCAGCATAGCCGTAGCTACGCTGGATGTTCTCCAACAAAGTAATCGGACAAATTTCGCCAAATGAACTTATCATAATTAGTTTGACTTACTACTTAGTGTACTCAGTGGTTAAAATTTTAAATATCACATGCGAATCTCCATACAATATCCATCAAAAAAAGTTTTAGATAGTTTTTATCAACAAGAAAAACAACTGACTTATACATATCCCGAAATCGGCACGTCGGCTACCGAAACACTCGCCAAATACGATAATGATTACAACCATACGATTATTGGACAAGGCGAAGAAGTATGGCAAAAAGCCAAACAAGCCCTTCAACGTTGGTCGCATTTTCCTGCGAATTGGACGAAGGTTTACCCCATCGCGCCAATCAAAGAGGATGAAGTCGTTGTAGTTATGATTCGTTTATGGGGTATTTGGTGGAAAAACAGTTCGCGTATCGTATATACTTGGGACGAACCCAATAAATTTGGTTTTGCCTACGGTACCTTGCCCGGACATTTTGAAACGGGTGAAGAAGCTTTTTGGATAGAAAAAAATGACGCAGGGGAGGTCAGTTACCACATTCGCGCCTTTTCCAAACCCCGTTTTTGGATGGCAAGAATAGGCTATCCCATAGCGCGTATGTATCAAAAAAAATTCGTCAACCAATCCATGAAAACTATGCACCATATAGTGAGCAATTAATTTGTCATTCTTTGATGCACTAAATTTTACGTCTGCATTAAACTTTGATTACCTTTACACTTCATTTAAAAATACATCAATACGTCATACGAAGCGTCCGTCTGTCGTTCACCGTCGAATCAATGGCAAAAATATCCATCAACCTATCTACAGGAAATGTAGAAAAAGCACCTGAAAACGACATCATTGTCGGTATAGACTTGGGAACTACGAATAGTCTCGTTGCGTATATGCAAGAAGGTAAAGCAATAGCCGTTTCTGATACAACAGGCAAAAATACGCTTGTTCCTTCGATAGTACATTTTACTAAAAATGAAGAAGTGATAGTAGGAAATGAAGCGAAAAAATACCTGCTTACAGAACCACAAAGTACCATTTATTCCGTCAAACGTCTGATGGGCAAATCGTATAAAGACGTATCGGATGCCGAACAATATTTGGGCTATGAAGTGATTGATGAAGATACAGACAGCTTAGTGAAAATTCGTGTGAGAGACAGATTTTACAGCCCCGTAGAACTCTCTGCCAAAATACTCGCCGAACTCAAAACTCGGATTGAGAATAATCTAAATCAATCTATTTCAAAAGCAGTCATCACCGTACCCGCCTACTTCAATGATGCTCAACGGCAAGCCACTCGCGATGCCGGTAAACTTGCCGGCTTGGACGTACTACGTATCGTCAATGAACCCACTGCTGCGAGTCTTGCTTATGGGATTGGTCTTAATCAGGAAGAATCCAAAACAATTGCGGTATATGATTTGGGAGGCGGAACATTTGATATTTCAATTTTGCAGATACAAGGTGGTATTTTTGAGGTGCTTTCGACCAATGGTGACACCTATCTTGGCGGTGATGATTTTGACAGAGCAATTATTGATTTTTGGTTAGAAAAGAATGATATTAATAGGCAAATTTTGATAGAAAATAAAGCAGTCAGTCAAAAACTCCGCGTCGCTGCCGAGCAAGCTAAAAAGACGCTCTCTGCTGATAATCAATATGTTGGAAGAGTAGGGGAGTGGTCGCTCGAAATTGATAAGGCAGAATTTGAATCACTCATTTCTCCATTAATAAACAAAACACTTAATAGCTGCAAACAGGCATTGAACGATGCCAAATTGACGATTGAAAACATTGATACGGTTATTATGGTCGGTGGTAGTACGCGCGTACCTTCAGTAAAAAATATGGTATCCGATTTTTTCAATCAAACCGTAAATGATAGCTTGAATCCAGATGAAGTAGTGGCACTCGGTGCTGCGATTCAGGCTGATATTTTGGCAGGAAATAATAAAGATTTACTACTTATTGACATCACACCATTGTCATTGGGCATTGAGACGATGGGCGGCTTGATGGATACGATTATTCCGCGCAATACGAAAGTTCCTACAAAAGCCGGACGGCAATATACCACTTCCGTTGATGGACAAAAAAACCTTCAAGTAGCTGTTTATCAAGGCGAACGCGACCTTGTAAGTGACAATCGAAAACTCGGAGAATTTATCTTACGGGGTATCCCGCCAATGCCCGCCGGAATTCCGAAAATAGATATACAGTTTATTTTAGATGCTGATGGAATTTTGACCGTTCGTGCGCGAGAATTACGTAGTGAATTGGAACAAAGTATTCAGGTGAAATCCGCTTATGGAATAAGCGAGGAAGAAATGGCACGGATGCTTTTGGATTCGATTCAAAATGCAGAAGCCGATATGAAAATTCGTGCATTGCTCGAAGCCCGAAATGAGGCGAATAATATTATCCTTTCTGCCGATAAATTCTTATCACAAAATGCGATTATTCTCAACGAAGAAGAAATTTCGGAAACGAAAAGATTAACAGGTATGCTAAAGAAAGTGGTTGCAGGTCAGGATAAAGACGCGATAAATGTTGCAATGGAAAACCTCAATAAATATACAACACCACTCGCGCACCGTGCATTGGATGTGAATATTGGGGAGGCAATGAAAGGACAGAAATTGTAGTAGGTAGAAATTTTGCTCTGCGTAGAAAAGATGAATGTTGGATAAATGAATTACATCAGCATCCATTTATCCAACATTTAATACACTGTTTTATAAATTTATTTACATTTTTTGACGTTTATTTTGAAATGAATCGAATCAAAAATGACGC
>ENA-ORXR01002362-ORXR01002362.1-marine-metagenome-genome-assembly--contig:-NODE-2362-length-18156-cov-4.972731_pt1 | contig 18156 bp, 17 predicted proteins | sample MGYA00237866_ERZ511479 | MGnify/ENA metagenome assembly ERZ511479 | reverse complement strand
AATGGAGTAATCCAAACCCTTAAATTTTGATTAACTCCCTATGGTTCTACAGTTTAATCTTCTTACGAATATCCCTATTCTAAGTAGTATGTTGCATATCTTTACGCTAGATATAACCAACCTAATATATCGGCAATCCATTCAGATCATGTGTCAAAATCTCGCTCATATAATCGAATAATGGTCGCATGGCTTTATAAGTCTTGACTGTTTCTTTGAGGAAATTTTTATCGGTAACTTCTTTGTCGGTGAAATTCTTGGTCACTAAGAATTGTTTGTAGCGCAGTAGCTTTATTGCCTCATGATTTATATCATATCCTTGGGGTGCTTTCTTCAATTGCTCTCCTTTTAACTCTCCAAAATTATCTTTGAATTTCTTAGATGCTAGTATTTTGCGAAGTCTAGTTGGGTCTTGAGCGATATGTGATCTAATCAATTTTAGGTCCTCCTTTTGAGGAGCCCAAAAGCCACCTGCTACGACCGTATTACCTGGAGCGATTCTGAACGCATAGCCACCTCTCTTCCATACTGTATCGCGCTGGAGCCCTCCCATAATATGATCTTTGTAGGGCGTCTTATTTTTTGAAAATCTAACGTCTCGATAAATGCGCTTGATTATTTTCTTTCTGCTACGTGGTACGATTTCATCCAGCTTCGACATCTCTTTCTGGACTGCTTCTCCGAAGGTGTACATTTCTTCATATGCCATTTCGTAACGATCTCGATTCTTTTCAAACCATTCTTTATAGTTATTTGCTGCGAGATCTTTGATAAACTTCAGCGTTGATTTTGATATTATAGCCATGCTATTTTTCTTTCTGAAGAGCTAATGTAGCTACAAAAAAGGGACTAAACAATACATCCATATTGTTTAGTCCCTTAAAATAAATAGAATTGCTGGCTTATTTCAAGTTCCATTTTAGATTAAAACCAGCTGCTAATAAATTTGTAAATTTAGCTGGATTGCCTGCATTGTATCTATAGCCGATACCTCTTCTTGCTTCTAAACCAAATTCTAGTCTTTTGAAAAATATAACAGAAACACCACCTTGGAGAAAAGCTCTTTGGTGCAAGCTATTTTTCATCTGATGGTTTTCATGGAAAGAAATATATTGGGTAGTGGAATTCTCTCCCCCATCTTGACCGTCAAAAATAACTTCTTCCGTATCTGTGTAGGTACCTGAAACATTCATGTGACCCGCAAAAGTATAACCAAGATTAGTACCTACTCCACCGTAAAGGTGTAAGAACAAGAATTTTTGATGATATAGTAAGCTTGCATCTAAAGCTGCTTCATTACTATAGGAATCAAATTTGATTTCTCCAACATCTCCGTGACTGTCATAATCCCAGAAATCATAAGAGGTTGCATCAATCCTATTGGCCATAAGCGATGTTCCTAAGTTCAATTGAAGATTCGAATATTTTAAAGAAGGCATTACGGTAATTTCTGCTCTAACTGTCGGATTCTCGCAGGTCATAGAAGTAATTGATCCTTCTGGAAAATTTCCGTCCATTATTTTTGAGGTGAGTGGGGTTTTCGAAAGATTAGAGAAATACTGCGCATCGAGACCAGATACTCTATCTTGGTCATTGGTAGTCGCAACTCCATATTTTAAAATTTTCATTCCAAGAAAATTCTGTGCTTGGATACTAGTGCAAAAGGCGATAGCTAAAGCTAGGACATAAATCTTTTTCATACAATTTGAGTTTTAGGTGTGAACAATACGCTCAATATCTAACTTATAAACCGAATAATGTATTGTTTTAACTTTATTGAAAGGTATTGAGACTAGTATTAACATAGTTTAAGAGTATAGCTGTCAAATTTGAGTGCACTCTAATATAAATGATGAGATTGAGATTAATTTAATTCTCTACGCCAGCATTTTGGGTGGCGAGGCCATTTGTCATGATTTTTCTTAAAAATCACGCCACAGTGGATCCATCCCCAACAATTTCAAAGGGTTGAAAACCTGTGCTATAGTATTAAGCCCCTTCAGGGTATGTATCTCCTACTCCTGAATATGCCTAAGTTGACAGCAAGCAAAAAAGCTGCCTAGATTGTTCTAGAGCAGCCTTCTATGTAGATTGTTTTTCAATGTAATTATAGCATTAAATTTTTGAACTATGTGTTATATCTTTCACTTTTAACCTTTGTAAAATAGAATAATGAGAGTATTAATGGTTTGTTTAGGAAATATTTGTCGTTCTCCATTAGCCGAAGGGATATTACGGAAAAAGGTAAAGAGCCATAAATTGGATTGGACCGTTGATTCTGCTGGTACAGGTTCATGGCATATCGGGGCATCACCTGATCCTCGGTCAATAGCTGTTGCGAAGAATCATGGTATTGACATTGAGCAACAAAGAGGGAGACAGTTATCAAAGAGAGACTTTGAAAATTTCGATTTAATTTTTGCTATGGACAGCGAAAACTTTCAGAATATTATGCGCTTGGCGCCCTCTGAGGAGGATAAGCAAAAGGTCAGTTTAATTATGAATCAATTAGAGTCGAAAAGTAATCAATCGGTACCTGATCCTTATTGGGATGATGATGGTTTTGAGAAGGTGTTTAAAATGTTGGAGAAGGCTTGTGAGAAGATTGTTGATAATTTTGCATCTCGTTAATTTTGATTCGAAACTTACGAGTGTTGAATTTTGCGCTTGCTCAACAATGACAATATTCTTGAGCTGAAATTAAATTCTGTCCGAACCAAGATTTATTGGACTAATAGATTTTAGGGGTGCTCAACTGACTTTGACAGCTCTTACATATTTTCACGTAAAGGTCGCAGAGAAGAAAAATAAAAGAAGAAGGTTCGCAAAGAAAAAGGAAAGTACTGGCGTACCTTATTCTCGTGAGGTATGCATGAGGTTTTTGTTAGGTGGCTAAAAGCGGGGGAGCAGTCTTTGACATCTTTTTGTTGAAACTAGTACTTCAATTTAGGGAAATCAAAAAGATCATAGGCAATCGAGCTGCGCTGATTTTTCCAACTCAAGATATTTCAGAGCAAGTAGGGTTACTCTAAAATATCTGAACTCTTATCGTTGGATTTGATTTATTCTGCTGTTAACTTTATATAATTTAGTGTAGGGGTTGACGTCTACTTCGAATGGATCATGTTCGAGGTAATTGGCGGAAATTAGGTTTAGCTTAATAATTCTTCCTTGCCCGTCTTTGATCTTTTTTACGTACTTGACCCAAAGGCTACCGTCGTGCTTGATGGCATAAATATCGTTGTCGCGAATCTCGTTGAAATTTGAAATTTCTCTGCAGATAACTATATCGGTGTCAAGGATTACGGGTTCCATACTATTACCGTCAATAGGAAAGGCGACCAAGCCATTACCTGATAGACCTGGAACGGAGAAATATTCTAACTCTTCGGACTGGCCAACATCGACGGCAGACCCTGCAAATGCGGCTTTACTAGTAAATAGGATATTTCCTTGTAAAAGATTGGAGACAGCTTGATCCTGCATCATATTATTTAAAGACATTCCGAAAGGTTCTCCTTGACCTCGCAACATGTAGTCCTCATTTATATTATAGAGTTCACATAATTTTTTAGCTTGTCCATAATCAATGACACGTTTATTGTCTCCTTTGAGAAAGGCGCGGACAATGTGGCCGTAGGCTTTATTACCAAGAATTTTTTCGGCTAAGTCTCCTACGCCTTTTCCGTTTCTATCGTTCTTAATTATTTCACCTTTGCTTTCGAGCATGGAGAAAATATGGATAAATCTGTCGTTCAATTCTATTCTGTCCTCCTGTATCATTGATTCAGTTTATATTACGAATGACGCAAATATAAAACAAATAATGTTATTTTTGCATATTTAAAACAAATAAAACATTAAATCATATAGGATTTCGGAAATCTGATGGGTGAATGTGAGGGCTGCGCTATTCCGTTTTAGACACTCAAGCTTGATCAAACAATCATCGAGCGGGAATAGTCCTAAGACTAAGCTCAAATTAAGCAAGGTATCTAAGACTATGCATCTAGCCGCATAATGCTAGGGATATTCACAAGAAGAAAAACCATTACAACTATAAGGAGACAATACAATCTTAATGGTCTGGATAGCTCCGTTCTTCTAGACTCTGCGCTGATAACGGGATAATCCTTATTGGCAATTTGTTATGATTTTTCTGAAAAATCACACCAAATTGGATCTTCCTACGAATACAAACCTGGGTTATCAACTCAAGGCTAATAAATATTTCACTCCCGAATATCGGGAAGGGCTACACCGTGATGATGTGCTTTTACTTCTAAACATCTCTAATCCTAAACCAACTTGATAATATGATAGCGTTGCTTCGGTATTTGTACATGATAAGGTTGCTTCGATGCCTCATATGTTTACATGCGATACCGTTGACTTCAATCGAAAAAGATATCTGATGCTACGCAACTGTCTCATCAAATAAACCAATCCGATAAACTAAACCCATTTTGTTTGTATCCTTTTCTTTTTTGCGAGAGGGGTAGCAGTGATATGAGGTATGCTGGGGTGCCTATGAAGTAAGGAGATCTGCAGGCTCCGAGAGGAACGAGCGGAGACAAAGAACGACTATACGGAATGGCATACCAGCGTGCCGAGTACAAACGGATGACCCGGTCCCGTGGGTTGGTAGTGAAGACTAGGGGGAGGGACTCGCCCATATGCTGCTACTTACGCTTGACAAATGCTGGTTTGAGGTAACTATACAGTGCGGCATCGTTGAACTTGTCGTGCATAAAATAGTAGTCGCGGAGGACGCCCTCTTTCGTAAATCCGCTGCGCTCCGCCAAGGCAATGCTCCTGTGATGATGGGTAAGGGTGAGAAGTTCGACGCGATGCAGCCCAATAGCCTCGAAACCGTAGTGGAGAAAAACGGGCATGGACTTCGCCATGATGCCTCTGCCTTGATAAGACTCCCCTATCCAGTAGCCAATCTCTGCGCGCGCATCCTGCGGATAGATACGATGGTAGCCGATGACACCCGCAATGTGATCGTCATACACGATGATGAGGTTGAACTTTTGGCCGCCGTAGTTGAAGTTGATGATCTCCTTAAGAAATGCGGCGATGGAGGCTGGTGTATTTTTGTTGTCGGCGAAGCTAATGTGCTGATTGAGGAATGCTCGATTCTTGTCAACTAATGCGAACATAGCATCCTTCATATCCATATTTGGAGAGATTAGTTTTATATTTTTATCAACTGAGAGGGAGATAGAATCTGACATGTAAATTCTTTGATACTGCGACTATGCGCGTGAATAAAGTAAAATAATTTCTATACGTACATTCTTATTTTATGATAATTTTCTTTAATATTATGCTTTATTAAAATCGAGTTAGAAATATAATTAATCTATGGGAAAAATCATATCATTGCTCAACCACAAAGGCGGAGTAGGGAAAACTACAAGTACCATCAACATAGGAGCAGGATTAGTGGAGTTAGGTAAAAAGGTTTTACTAATCGATTTGGATCCTCAGGCAAATTTAACCTTATCCCTAGGTATTCCTAGACAAAAATATACTATATACGAAGCGGTTCGAGGCGAATCAGAACTTGTTCCATTCACTGTGAAGCCGGGCTTGGATGTAATAACTTCTACATTAGATCTTTCTGGTGCAGAAATGGAGCTGATCAACGAGGCTGGTCGTGAATTTATCCTTCGAGAGCTATTCGATCCGATCATAGATACCTATGACTTCATTATTATCGACTGTCCTCCTTCATTAGGATTGCTCACGCTAAACGCGCTGACGTCAAGTGATTACGTTTATATACCATTGCAGACAGAGTTTTTAGCTTTACAGGGATTGACGAAGATCAAGCAGGTAATAGATAAAGTGCGATTCCGCCTTAACAAGCGTTTGGAAATCGGCGGTGTGATCGCTACCATGTACGATAAGCGAAAAGTTTTGAACAGAGATGTTGTCGAAACTATTAAGAAATATTTTGGAGAGAAAGTTTTCAAAACATTGATTCGCGACAACGTAGCTCTTGCTGAAGCACCTGCTCAAAGAAGCGACATATTTGACTATAATAAATCAAGTAATGGAGCTAAAGATTATCTTGCTTTGAGTAAGGAGATCATCGCGAGAGTGAATGCAGCACCCGTAGCCCCAGTAAAGCGAAGCAGAACTACTGCTGTGTAAGACAATAATAATTTAGTGAAACTCTGATAAGATAAATTGTGAGTAAAAAGAAATTTAAGGACGGATTAGAAAGTTTGTTTGGAGGTCCTGCTATCGCTGAACCTTCATTGCCAGAGGATAGTCCATTATTAGAACGTACATCAAAAAAAGATAAAGGATCTTCCAAGAAGGAACTGAAAGTGAGGGCGAAGAGATCAAAATCTTCCAAGAACTTTACCTCTGATCTGGATAGTCTATTCGAGGCAGCCGTAGCTGACCCAATCAGAGAAACACAATACGATACATCTGCTGGCTCACGGACCCAGCGAGGAAATAAACGTGGCAAAAGATTACCCGTAGTAGGACTCGACGCGCTCATACAACGCACTACAGACGATAACTTTGACTATACGTCCACTAAGAAAAGAGTTACTTTCATTTTTGAGAAGAAGAAGTTAGATAAGCTTAAGCGTATAGCTAAACTTGAAAATGCTTTCTTGAAGGATATCATCGGCAAGATAGTCGGCCAACATATCGCTAAGTACGATGAAGACGGTTATTTAAAAGTCTAAGACCTGTAGTTTTCTACAATCTAATCTGATCTTCCAAAACGATTGTAGCCTATTTTGCGTTCTATATTCTGTATCAAACAATAATAATGAAACAGTTCCTAATAATACTGCTTACCATTGCTCATATAGTGGCAATCGGTCAGGTAAAAGCTCCCACTACTAAGAAAAAATCTAAGCAGAAGCTTGATCAAAAAAATAACCTTAGCGCAAAATCTCTTCTTTGGAAAATAGATGGCAAAAAGCTAAAGCAGCCCTCTTACCTATTTGGGACTATTCACATGATACCAAAGGAGGACTTCTTTTGGCCAGCTTCTACTAAGGAGACTTTGGATAAGTGCGAAAGGTTGACGCTAGAAATAGATATGGCTGGTCTAGAAAATGATATGGCAGCCCAAATGTCTATGATGATGAACATTTTTATGAAGGACGGTGTCACCCTACCTAGCCTTATATCGGAGGAGGAGTATACGATGGTAACGGATCACTTTTCGAATGGCAGCCTTCCACTACCACAGATGATGCTTGATAAAATCAAGCCAATGTTTCTGAGTATGATGGTATCAGAAGATTTTGATTTTATGGGTGGAAATATTTTGGGTGGAGGTAATGATCAAATACAAGGTGACTCTACAGGCGGAGCAATGGATGGAATGTCGTCGTACGAATTAGAATTTATGAAAATAGCTAAAGATAAAGAACTCCAAACGGCTGGCTTGGAGTCCGTAGATTATCAGATGAGTGTTTTTGATAGTATTCCATACAAGTCTCAGGCCAAGATGCTGGTGGATGCCATCGTAGCAGAGAAGGATACTCTAAATAATATCGAGAATCAGATGGAAGAAATGATCGAGCTGTACAAGAATCAAGATCTAAAAGCACTACAACAGCTATTGCAGAGCGAGTCTTCTGGGCTGGAGGAGTTTGAAGATATCCTGCTGAACCAAAGAAATAGAAATTGGATTCCAATCATGAAAATACAAATGGCGGAGATGCCTACATTCTTCGCTGTAGGCGCAGGTCATCTTGGTGGAGATCAGGGCGTTCTCAGGTTGTTGCGTGAAGAAGGTTATAAACTTACTCCTCTCAGCATTTCAAAGTAGCAAAAAATGGCTCTCATAAAGTCTGTCAAAGGTATATCACCGCAGTTGGGCAAGAATTGTTTTCTCGCTGATAATGCTACTTTGACAGGTGATGTCACATGTGGAGACAATTGTAGCTTTTGGTTCAATGCTGTAGTCCGCGGAGATGTCAATCAGATCACAATTGGAGAAAATACCAATATTCAGGATGGCGCCATCATCCACTGCACTTATCAGACATCGCCTACGCGTATCGGCTCCAATGTTAGTATCGGGCACCGTGCTATCGTTCACGGCTGCACTATTCACGACAACGTCCTCATCGGCATGGGCGCAATAGTGATGGATAATACCATCGTCCCACAAAAGTGCCTTATAGCTGCGGGTGCGGTCGTACTGGAAAATTCTGTCTTGGAGTCTGGCTATATTTATGCTGGCGTCCCTGCTAAGAAGGTTAAGAAGATGGCGGCGGAGGTGCTTAATCATAATATTTTGCGTATTGCCAATAATTATTGTATGTATGCGTCGTGGTACGCTTGAGGGAATTTTGATTTCGGAATTTGCTGAATTGGTAGGGACGCTTACGCATAGTTAGCGATCTTAGGTATATTCATAAGAGGGATGATTTATATTGGGGGACTCCCATGTCTCATCGCGAAAAAGCGATTCGTCATGGGCGTTACGTTTCATGGCTCGCTAGTCAGCTCGGTCCTTTGCCTGCCCGCTGGCTCTGCCCGGACTGTGCTCCTTCGTCGCCCACCATTGCACATCACTAGTCCAAAAAGTTTTAAGACAGATCGTAAGCAATACGATCAGACAAGTACTACTTATCGAACCATACTTTTTTCTTGCTATTAGGATTGCCGTTGTAGTTAATTAGAATCTCATCACCAGCTGAGATTTTTTTTAGGGCATAAATGGTGAAAGTATCATCTTCGTAGTCTGCGGCATACTCTGCATTTGGTTTGTACGCATGATTATAAAGGGAGCCATAGCCGAAGACAATAGCTCCTTGCTGATCATCATCGCCCCAGATGAAAACATAGTTGAACAAAACCGTTTCGTCTAACTTTTCTGCATCTTCTTCCGAAACGACTAGTACGGGACATATTTCAATAATTTCCCCTTTGCTAATATCTTTTGCGCAAAATACACCTCTATCGTGAATATCACTCGGCGCAATATAGAGGTGTGGATTTCTTTGAGACATTTAAAATTTCTTCTTTTTAGTTTTGCTGAGGTACACCCCCATCAGAATGAGAATAAATCCTATAAGATGATAAATGGTAATCAACTCTCCATCTACAAACCCCCACCCTATAGCTACCACAGGTATGATATAACTTACCATACTAGAGAACAATGGATTCGTTATTTGGACTAATTTATAAAATAATATATTAGCTGCAAAAGTTCCTAACAAGGATAATACGCTGACAGCTGCCAAGGAAGAATATGCGTTTTTATTTTCTTGCATTACTTCCACAAAGTTGGTGCTGAATAGAATTAACAAAGCTGGAATGGTGACTAAGCCAAATGCGATGGAACTGATCGTAATGGCTCCATAAGTATTCAAGAATCTGCCAACGGTATTAAGACTTAGAGCATAACAGCCTGCGGCTACTACTAATAGACCCGCATAAAAGTAATTATTATTATCACCTACGGGTTGTCCAAAAAACACTAGTAGAAGCGCTCCTAAAAGACCAATAAAGACACCAACTATTTTATTGTTTTGTACCTGCGTCTGGAAGAATAATATCCCTAAAAGTAAAGTGAATAATGGCGTTAGAGAATTGAGCAAGCCCGCAATGGAACTGCTAACGTGCTGCTGACCTATGGCATAAAGCAGGGCTGGTAGCCCACTCCCAAAAATGCCTACCGTAATAAAGTATGGCATATCTTTGCGCTTCATTTTTTTCACTTCTCTGAGAAAAAAAGGGAAAAAAGCCAAACCTGCAATTCCTATTCTACAGCCGAATACCTGTATTGGAGAAAAGGCGACAAGACTCTTTTTGATAAGAATAAAGGAGCTGCCCCAGATCAAACTGAGTATAGCAAGCAGTAAAATGCTAAGTACTGCGGGTGAAATAAATGGTTTCTTATCGGCTACTTTATCGATCAATGCTTGATATTGATTTGAAGAAAGCCGAAGGTAAAGCTAATTGTTTAGTAATACCCATTACTGTAAAGAATGTCACTAATAATGTGGAGCTATTCTAGAGAAAGTTAAACTGTATAAACACTAAGTTATAAACGAAATTTAAAGGTTTGGCTTACATCAGTATTCTAGCCCTTACTTTGAAAACAGGGTAATATCCTAAGCAAATGGGAATGACTTGTCTTAAAAATCACGCTAAATAGAGAATCTAAACGCCACATAGCACAGGATTGAAAATCCTGTGCTATGTCATTTTGCGAGTTTTAGTCTGAGTACTTAACCCTACCTGCAGAAATCATCGTGACGTAATATTATCTATTGCAGTTCAGAAATTGCACGCTCTAATATCTCATCTTTAGTCAAGTCACTCCAATCAATAAGCACACGAATATCCGGTGGAACTCCATTTTCAAAATCTGGACTCTTATCTAGCGTTAGTGCCTGCGTTATAGAAAAACGGTATTGCCAACCATTTGGCAATTGCCCACCATTAGGTAAGCCAAGTCCTCCACCTGTGGTATCTCCAATCAAAACCATGTTTGGTATTGCTTTAGTCGCTAATGATGTAAAGGAGCCCGCGCTGTATGTTCCTCTATCAGTAAGGACTGCTACCTTTTTCGTATAAATAAGTCTGCTAGATGGTTTAAGAATAACAGGAAGCGGTTGTGAAAAATCATCATGTCCAGGACCGTTTTTAATTCTTGAAAAATTCACCAGCGTCTCAGAACTTACAAACCTACTTAAAAGATTGAATACGTCCGCTACAGCTCCACCGCCATTCTCCCTCAAGTCTATAATCAAACCTTTAGTGTCTATATATCTGTTTAGTATAAAGTCAAGATTTATACCATTAATTTCCCCCGTAAAAGCAGGAAATCGAACATAACCAATTTCCTTATTGTCTAAAAAATTATGGCGAAAAGGACCTGTTCTATAGTGATCTTGGGTAATATAATTTTCGACAATAATACGCCAATCAAAATTATCTTGCCCCAAGTACGAAACTCCAAAAGAGGATACATTAAATTCTGAGAAAAGGTTAGTGTGATCATCTCGCAGTTCAGTAAGCATTCCACCTAAGACGTTGAACAAGGAGTCCTGAGTCATCCCCTTATAAAGCTTAGCAGAATATTCTTCCTTTACAGCATCCCAATCGATATTCTTAACTTCAAAGTAGGCGTATTTCTTATCGCACTCTTCCCAGAGATAGTTGAAATTAACAAAGGGATCAATGGAAGCAAGCTCCTCTTCAAATAATATTTTTTCACAAGAAGTACTTGAAAACAAGACTAAAAAAATAAATGAGTATTTCAATATTTTTATCATAAATTATCGATTATTTGTGTTGAATAACAAAGTCAATCTAATGATGTGATGCGCCATTAGAAATTCGTCCAATTCTTCTCCAGATGAATAAGCATCCCATATGTATGAGAGCTGAACGGCATTTTTATTATTAAGGTAACGGGTATAGTCTAATCTACTGCTCACTCTGATTCCTGAAAAAATATCAAATTCGTAATCATCAAATACCATCGCATCATTTAGAATAGTCGATTGACCAGTGTAGACATATCCATTTCTATATGAACTATTGATCAAACCCATATTAATTCTGAACGCTAAATCACGTTTCTTCTCTTTCAACTTATATTTAATAAATAGGAATTTCTTATCTTTTGCAACCACGCGACTGATGTCTTTGGTGAACTTTATAGATCCCAATAAATTTGCAAAAATATCAATCCCCACCCCATTATTTTGTAGTGCCCTATTTATTCTAAAATTTCCATTACCAGCCAAGAGAAATCCGAGCTTTGTATTAACTCCAATGGCTTCAAATAATTTTACCTTATATAGTTTAGAGAAATAAAGTTCAAATCTTTTAAGATCACTGCTCGCAAAGCTATTATTGTAAGAGTTTTGATAAGAGCCAAAATCATATGAGAATCCTAATTCAGTTTCTCTCTTATAATTTAACTTGTAGCGTGATAGCGAAATTTGAGATACTCTTCCGCTATAGTCAAGTGGGGATGTAGCATAATCCCTAAACATTGAATTATTTGTTCCAAGGCCTATTGCAATATACATTGGAATCTGCTTGCGCATTTCCTTTTTAGTTAAAATTGAATCGTCATTACTAGGATGACTGTTCTTGGATTGTGCTTGTGTGTAATTAATATCCCCTAGGAAGAGAAAGATCAATAAAAATAGTATCGAAAATCCTGTTTGATGCATATATATAATTATTAAGTAGTACTTCTAATCAAAACAATGTAACTCAAATGCGTATAACACATTTCATTTAAAGAATGATTCAAAACACATTTAGAGTCAATATTTATTTTAATTAACTGCAATAGTAATCTATAAATTTGGGTATTCTTTATTTTAATATTAAAACTTAAAAAAATGAATTAATTGATTCTTTAAAGTTTTATCATCTTTTCGGTAAAATAATCCCTTTCCGTTTTCAATAGTATAAAATAAGTCCCACCTGTCAAATGTGGAATAGATAGATTAATTGAATGAGTATTGCTATAATTGTTTTGGATAACAATTTTGCCGTATATATCATATATAACTACGGAAATTTGCTTCGCAGATTGTGGTAAAGTAATTACCGTGTCATCTTTTACAGGATTAGGCACTATTGTAAGATCTCTTTTAGTTTTAGCGATTTCATTTGAGCTAGTCGCTATAGAAGAGATGTCAACTTTGTACATTGATCTACCGTAGGTAGCCACATATAATGTGTTATCGGTATCCACTAACTGCAAATCGGTTATAGGAACCGTTGGCAGGTTAGCACCTATCGGTTGCCATGTATTGCCTTCATTATCTGTTAAGAATAATCCTGCATCTGTAGCTATTATGAGCTTCCCTTCGCTATCTTTTACTACATCATTGATGGGAATATCCGGCAGAGATGAACCTATCGCAGTCCAGCTTTGACCTCTATCCTCGCTAACATATATATTGCCATTATCTTCTCCGTACGCATACCCCGATAATGTAACATATACTTTATTAGAATTATCTCGATCCGCATATACCTTAGTAACCCATCTAACAGGAAGATTATCAGATATTTTTGTCCAGTCTGCTCCTCCATTTTCAGTTATCCAGACATTTCCATCATCTAAGCCAGCATATATAATCTCATTATCTACAGTAGATACATCGATGGTAGTAGTTGTACCAAATGGTCTAGTGCTGGGACCAGGTCCATTACTTAAGTCTGGACTAATCCGATCCCAAGTTTCTGCACCATCTTTCGACCTGTATATCTTATTGGTACCGTAGAAGATAGATTCAGTATCACTAGGATCAAAAGTAATGGGTGTGTCCCAGTTATTTCTTTCATCAGCTCCTATAGTGGGTGTAACAATAGAAAATCCTTGACCCTGTTTATAAAACTGACCCGATTGGGTAGAGGTATACCAAAAGGAACCATCAGATGTTGCAGCTAAAGGCTGCATTCCATCGCCTTCATTTACTTTCTCCCAGTTATCTATGCCATCAGGTGTCTCCGACCGCCATGAACCATTATCTTGCGACCCACCATAAATTGTATTATTATTATTTTGATTCACATGCAGACGATAAAACTGAGTAATAGGGAGATTATTTATTTTTGTGATTGAAGCACCACTGTCATCACTCTTATATACTCCGCCATCGTTACCTATGATTATTTGTCCTGGCAGTGAAGGATTGAAAGAAAATGCTTGCTGATCGAAATGAACACCTACAAAAATATGTTCCCATGATTGCCCTCCGTTGGTAGTTTTGAACACTTGCAATCCCATGTTGTATATTACATTTTCATCAGTAGGATCTATATAGATATCCCCAAAGTATTCGTTGAATCCTACACTTGGCAGCTGAGACGAGTTTCTCTCTTCCCAATTGTCGCCTCCATCATTGCTGAAATAAAAGCCAACGATATTTCCTGCTGCGTTAATATACATTGCATATACTATATTAGGATTTGAGGGAGCTATTTCTACTTTTATTTTTGAGATATCATTAGAAGTAGATAATCCATTGGTCAATTTTTCCCAAGTATCTCCACCATCTAACGATCTGTAAAGTCCAGAGCTAGGCCCTCCATAAATGCTCCTATTTTGTGTAAACTCTCTTTGCCACATAGAAGCATATATAATATTACTATTACTAGGATGTATCGCCAAATCTATCCCTCCTGTGGTATCGTTGATATACAGAACTTTTGTCCAGCTTTCACCTCCATCTTTAGACCTAAAAATACCTTTGTCTTCTGATTTTCTATAGACTGGTCCCATAGCAGCTACAAATATAGTGTTATCATCATTTGGGTCTAGTTTGACTTTACCCACTGTACCTACACTAGTCAAGCCTTTAGATTCCCAATCTATGCCTCCGTTCTCTGATTTAAATACACCATTGCCAGGATATGCCCGAGGGGCGTCAGCTTCGCCAGTGCCTACCCAAACAAGATCAGCGTTTTTCTTAGAAATTTCAATATCTCCCATAGCTAATACACCTTGATCCTCAAAGATTGATTTCCATGTGTTACCACCATCTTCAGTCTTAAATATACCTCCTGATGCAGCTGCCACGTAATAGGTATTTTGTTGATCAAAAGGTATTTCTACATCTGCTACACGACCTCCAGCATTGGTGGGTCCTACCAAAGTACCTCCACTATCATTGCCATTTCTAAGGAGTGCATTATTATTGTAAAAGTTTTTCTTCCAATTTTTAGCTTCTTGTAGTGCGGTCTCTTTAATTTTTCCTTTAGGAAATGCTCTTTGAAAAAACATTTGATTTGTAGGTACTCCTCTCACTTCAGCTGTAGTAGTTAAATGGAAGTTCTTTACCTTGTCGCAAGAGTTTAGAAGCACAATTACTATGATCATCAAAAGAAATGAAATATTATACCTATAGAGCATAATTAAATTTTATGTGTTAAAAAGAATCACTGCCTTCCCCTATATTAGCAGATTATAGCATATCAATAAAGAACATTAAATATTATGCACTTTATAATTTAACTAGTCTTATAAATCTATTCGTTTATTATCAAAACCTGTTGCATGGTTGTGCTATATAGCAGCTAATTATTTAAGTGCATAAAAAAGTCGGAATTAAATAGAATCTGTATTGCATCCTGACTTCAATTCAAAATATATACTAATGAGAAAATTGATATAAAAATCCAAAGTGTAACTGCTAATATTATGGGTTTTATACCCACCGCTTTCAAATCTTTCACAGAAATGGCAGAACCTACAAGAAACAATGTTAATATCAGCAATCGCTTGGCTGATACAAGTATAAAGTTAGTAACAGATTCGGGTAAGATGTGAAAGCTATTAATAATAATTGCCAAAACAAATAAAACAATAAAGTAGGGGATTTTAATTTTACCCCCTTTTGTTTTGCTTAAAAATATAAAAGTAAAAGATATAGGAATAATCCATAGTGCTCTCGATAGTTTTACTGTAGTTGCTATTCTTAACGCTTCATCACCATACACCAATGAAGCACCTACTACTGAACTTGTATCGTGAATAGCGATTGCACACCACAAGCCAAATTGTTCTTGTGTAAGGCTAAGAAGGTGACCAATAGCAGGAAAAACGAATAAAGCAATTGCGTTTAATAAGAATACAACCCCTAAGGCAATACTTATGATTTTACTATTCGCTTTTATCACAGGAGAAATTGCCGCGATTGCACTTCCACCACAAATGGCTGTTCCCGTTGTAATGAGTTGTCCAAGTTTTAAATCCAAATTCATCAATCTGGTCAGCGTATAACCCAGGAACAATGTTAGTGCTATTGAGTACAATGTCAGACTAAATCCTTCTTTGCCTGTCTCTAAAGTTTCTTTTATAAACATACCAAACCCTAAGCCTACTACTGATATTTTTAATAGATACTGAATAGCTTTGCGGCTGTAATCCTTAAATGGATTACTAAGTATAAGTGTATGTAAAAAACCTAGTAATAATGCTGTAGGACTATTAATAAGGCCAGAGAGAGCAATGGCAATAATAACGCAGTAAACTATTTTTGATACCTTATCCTTCATTTCAAATCGTGAGATCAAGAACAAAAGTAGGTCGATAGATTAGTTACTGTGCAATTTATTTAGTTATTTGAGATAACTATAAGTTATAATTGAGCCGGATAAAATTTTTAAAGTAATCTAGGGTATTAGACAAGAAACCTGTTCGTTTAACGAAATAGAACCATCTATCAATACTTAAGTCATTAATTTCAACGACTTTAAGTTTATTGTTCACTAGATCATCTGTTATAGCATTGACGGAAAGCAGTGCATAATGATCAGAATGGTACAGAAAGTTTTTTATTGCCTCTGTACTATTTAAGGTGACAACGCAATTGAGTTTCTCAATTTGGTTATCCAATAAAAATGTATTGATAATCTCTCTAGTCCCCGAACCGATTTCTCGTCTTATGATTGGTATTTGCCTAAGTGCTTTTATATCGACGTTTCCATTTTTGAAAGAAGTGTTTTTGGCATTGGTAACTAGTACAATTTCATCTTTGATAAATTTTTCAAATTCCAACTTTGGATTTTTTATACTTCCTTCAGTAATACCAAAATCGATTTCTTGATTTAGAATTAGATTCTCAATACTTTCAGAGTTATTACTCGTTATCTTAAATTTCGTGCTGGGAAATTGAACTCTAAATTTAGCAATCACCTTGGGGATGATATAGTTAGACAGGGTTGTACTTACTCCAAAATTTATAAGCGCTGGAAAGGTTTCTTTTTTTATGAGAAATTGCTCGTCCATCTCAGCATATATTGCTAATATTTTATTCGCATAAATTAGAAATGACTTTCCCTCTGGTGTTATTTCAATCGTGTTTCTTTTTCTAATGAATAAGGTTGTTTTATATTCCTGCTCTAGACTCTTGACAGCTTTTGATATAGCAGGTTGAGAAATGTACAATTGCTCGGCGGCTTTTGTAAAACTTAAGTGTTTAGCGACTATCTTGAATATCTGTAACTTGGATTTCATAAGATTGCGAAATAAAGTTTTTAATTTGCTTAGAAGAGCTATACACATCATACTAAAACTAAGCACATGCAAATTCGATCAAATGTACGAAAATCAAGGCTACTTGATAATGAATGATCACTTCCCAGTGGATTATAAAAGGTCATTCAGACTTAAACCATTACAATTTAAATTTCACCTCCCCCCGACGTTGCTAATTGTGCAAAGGTGAAGATAGGTGAAATCACTATGATGAATTGCTACGTAATGATTTATGATTTAGAATTTCCTTGATGGAAAAGAAAGATTCAGGTCTTTTGAACAATCATTTTGTAATCGCCGTTTTTATGGTATAGTTTAAAATATCTATTTCAAAAACCTAAAATTTATGCGTAATTCAAATGAGTCTTCACATACTTATCCTAAAACTTTTTCTCATATCGGGATTACAGTTCCTAATATAAAAGAAGCTGTGGAGTTCTACACAGAGGTATTTGGATTTTACACTATCAAGGAACCAGCAGTCGTAAAAGAAGAAAAGGAAACCGCCATTGGTCAAATGTGTATAGACGTCTTTGGCGAAGGTTGGGGATCCTTTAAGATTGCTCATCTTTCTACGGGTGATAAAATTGGTTTTGAGTTATTTGAATTTCAAGAAAGCAAGGATTTGAAACCTACTTTCGAACCCTTCAGAACTGGGTTATTTCATTTCTCTGTTCAAGATCCAGATGTTGAAGGACTGGTGAAAAAAATAGTTGATGCTGGAGGCAAGCAAAGAATGCCTATCAGAAAATACTACCCTGGCGAAAAGCCTTATCGAATGTGTTATGTAGAAGATCCTTTTGGTATTGTTTTCGAAATATATTCTCATTCGTATGAGCTTCATTATTCCGTATAGTTTTCTTTGGGATTAGTAAGTTACTGCTGTTCTCTCATCTTCTTAACACCTAAGCTACGCTTTCAGCCTCATATTCCTAACTTGGTCTCATGAAATATAAACTGCTACGGTGTCCAAGGCACGAGTCGAAGCTGCTTTCGTGATGCGTACAAAAAAGATTTACCACCGTAGGCACCGAAGCCTCTCTCACGTGTGCGAGACACCGAAGGCACTGTAGCTGCTTTAACGAGTGCAAAATAGCTTTTTCTTCTACGGTGCCTACGGTGTTAAACGAACGCGT
>ENA-ORXR01002361-ORXR01002361.1-marine-metagenome-genome-assembly--contig:-NODE-2361-length-18162-cov-16.233785_pt1 | contig 18162 bp, 14 predicted proteins | sample MGYA00237866_ERZ511479 | MGnify/ENA metagenome assembly ERZ511479 | reverse complement strand
GCTCAAAATGAGGCTCGATTATCGAAAAAATACAAAAGTTCCATGCATACAAAATATTCCTAAATAAAGTCTATTTGATGTAACAATAAAACGAAATAACATGAGCGGAACAAGACAACGTGTAATTACTGGAGTGATATTCGGCGTGATAGTCATTGGCGGTATGCTGGTGCATCAATGGTCATTTCGGGTAATTTTCATGGCAGTTGGGGCTTTGTGCTTGTGGGAATTTTTGAGCATGACCTTAGAAAATGAACCCAGAGGCTCGTCAATGTATCGAAAAATACTCGGCGTAACAATGGGACTATTGCCTGCCTGTATTCCGATAGGAATTATTCCCGAAGTAATTGTGTTGTACATTTTCGCGACAAGCGTATTTTTACTACTTATTATCGAATTATTTGCTCAAGCAAAACTTCCCTTTTCAAATATCGCTCACCTGTTTTTGGGTATTCTTTATATAGGCTTTCCGATAGCATTAGTGCTTGTCATGAGCGTCGAAAGAACGTCAAGGGAATTTACACCCTACCTCATCCTCGGCATCTTATTAATGGTTTGGGCAAGTGATATAGCAGCATATTTCTCTGGACGGGCTTTTGGTAAAAATAAACTATTTCCACGCATATCACCCAAAAAGACATGGGAAGGTGCAATAGGCGGATTATTTGGTGCAATAGTAGCAGGCGCGCTCATCTACCTCGCCTACAACCAATTAAATATTCTAAAAAACATTAATCTGACTAACTGGCTTATACTTGGCGCGATTACCTCTGTATTTGGTGTACTCGGCGACTTGGTAGAGTCGATGCTCAAGCGAAGCGTAAATATCAAAGACTCGGGCAATCTTCTGCCCGGACACGGAGGGTTTCTCGATCGTTTTGATGCTTTTATTTTCGTAATTCCCTTCGCTTATTTGTACCTTGCGCTCCCAATTTAGAAACGAATCAAATAAAGTAAATTTGTTTACGCTTCATTCCTTAACAATTCTTTAACGCGCCTATAATACACGCAAATACAATGTTTTCAGTCGCTTTATTCGTTTTAAACAATGTCACATTGGGCAAATACAACCATATTTTCCAGTTTTTGTTAGTTTTACAGTCTAAAATGGCGTTACACCACCAACGGGTGCAGGACAAATTTTTAATCTGCCTCGTACCGACGACTTTAGCCGTTGCGGGAAAGTACCGGAGACATTTGACGGCTAAAGTCGTCAGTACAGTGGCATTTCAAAATAAAATTAAAAATTTGTCCTGCACCCCCACCAACGTGGTATCGTTTTTTTAAAAGCAATTTTGCATAGCAAAATTCATTTAATACCTAATAAACTTTATAAACTAAATAAACCAACAAACTAAATCAGGGGTATATTCCCACTTGAAAGAAAAGAAGAAAAAATTATGTGGAAGATACATCGAGAGGGTATCGTTATTATTATTTTATCTATTCTGCTACTACTCGGCGTGAATGGTATAGCTTATCAATTAGCTCCGTATAATTCGGATCTGCATTGGAAAGTAGGCATATTATCCGTTTTATTTTTCTTGATTGTTTTACAATTTTTCCGCAATCCGCGTCGGGAAATTCAAATTGCCGATGACAATATCATTTACGCTCCTGCCGACGGCAAAGTCGTCGTCATTGAAGAGGCTTATGAGCCGGAATATTTTGAAGATAAACGCCTTCAAATCTCCATTTTTATGTCTCCCACCAATGTACATGTCAATCGCAATCCGATTAGCGGTACGGTCAATTATTTCAAATATCATCCCGGCAAATACCTCGTCGCATGGCATCCCAAATCTTCTACCGAAAATGAACGTACCACCACCGTTATTGGCAATGGTGATGCTGAAATCATGCTCCGCCAAATCGCCGGACTACTCGCCAAGCGTATCGTCAATTATGTAGAAGAAGGCGAACGAGTGATACAAGGTACGGATATGGGCTTCATCAAGTTTGGTTCGAGGGTCGATTTATTTTTGCCACTCGGTACGAAAATTGAAGTAGAAATGAACCAAAAGGTCAAAGGCAATCGTACAATAATAGCCAGATTGTAGGGTCTGCGACATTTTGATGTTTAAACTTTGTTAAATCTTTTGTGTTTCTTTGAAACGAAACACAATTTCACTATTTTTGAATTTGTAAGTTCAAAATTTAATTCTTTAACAGTTAAAGATAATCTAATTTATTATGAAGAAAATTCTTTTATTGATAGCGGTTTTTGCTTTCGTCGGCACATCTGCTATCCAGGCACAATGTACAAAATCCAAAACTGCTGCTACAACTAAAAAAGCATGTAGCAAAACTGCTGCTGTAAAAGTAGCTGACGCTACACCGGGCAAAGTTTGCGCAAAATCAGCTGATGCTGCTATGATGCAAGACCGTTCTATCGTCAAAAAAGTAAGCGATGCAGGTGAAGTTTCTTACGCAAGAAAGAAAACTTGCGCTGCTTCTGGTAAAGTTTCTTATGCAGATGTAAAGTACTGCTCTGATTCTAAGGCATTTGTCAATGTTGCTCCTGCTATGGACGATGCAAGTGCTATCACAGTAGCTGGTGCTGAGAAAAAAGCATGTAGCAAAGCTGATAAAAAAGCATGTAGCAAATCTGTTGCAGCCGCTCTCACAGCCAACCCTGACGTAGAAAAGCGTACTTGCGCTGCTTCCGGTAAAGTTTCTTACATGAAGAAAAGCACTTGTGCTGCTTCCGGTAAAGTTGCTTACAATGAAGTAAAATACTGCTCAGATTCTAAGAAATTCGTCAATGCTGCTCCTGCTAAGAAGTCTTGCACTGCTGCCGAAAAAGCAGCTTGCTCGAAAGGAAAAGCAAAAGGTGTAAGCCTCAATGCTGACGGTACTAAGAAAAAAGCTTGTTCTAAGCCATGTGCAAAAACTTGTACAAAAGGTGCTAAAGCACAGCTTAAGTCTGCTACTGAAGACGTTAAAGTTATCAAAACTTCTAACCAGTAAGCATTCTATTGTCCTGAAATATCGGACTACAAAGTAAAAAGCTGAGTACCAATTCATTTTGGTATTCAGCTTTTTTTATGTCCTAATGTGGCGAAGCCACTGCTGCTTCAATTCATAAGCACTACCATTGTTAGATTGTTTCGCTACGCTGATTGTTTGATAGTTGAACGATTTTTTGCGTAGCAAAAACATAATAACAATTTAACAATCAGCGTAGCGCAACAATTCAACAATAACAAATATTAGTTTAATCCTCAACTTTTGCCAAAAACCGACAGATTCCCGAATCAAATTGCAGGACAGGTTCTCATCAGGATGCAGAACGGCTTATTTTTAGATACTTTGGTAGGGTTTTATTTCTATGAGAAACCTCTTTAGGGATGAAAAGATAATAAACGCTACATCTTCTCCCGATAGCTATACGGCTTTTGCACTGAAAAAAAATCATAAATAATTGATTATAAATAATTTAAAAATTAATGAAAAATGTATTTTGATGAAAAAACGCTAATTTTGCTTCATTTTAAGAAAAAAAATAAAGTATAAGATTTTGATTTACATTGAAATACATATTTTTCGCGGTGCAAAAGCCGTATAGCTATCGGGATTAAGGAGAATTTGGTGAAGCATAAAGAAAAAAGAACAAGTCAAGATGTAGTGTTTATTGTTTTTTCATCCCTTATAGGGAAAGAAATCCTCACCACCACAAACAAAAAAAGCAGCGTGGAATACACGCTGCTTTATATCTTTCAAAACTATTTTATAGTTTCTTAAAAACCATTCAGATTAGAAGGTGCTGCAGGAAGTCCCGCAGGAGCTTTGCTGACTTTACCTTTGATGTAAAGCATAAGGGGCTGCTCTTTTACATTCGTTGTCAAACGAATACTTTTGTTGAATGGTCCGATGCGTTTTGTATCGTATCTGACTTCGATAACCGCACTTTCACCCGGCATGATAGGCTCTTTCGGGTACTTAGGTACAGTACATCCGCAGCTACCTTTAGCATGTTTGATGATAAGTGGCTCGCTACCGTCATTCACGAATTGGAATGTACGAAGCGGATCACTGTTTTGCTCAATATCACCGTAATCAACAGTAGTTTGCTCAAAAGTCATCTTAGGACCCTCAGCAATTTCTACTTCTTGTACTTCTTCTGCAACTTCAAGCACTGGCGCACCCGGCACGGTAGCTTTCTTAGCAGGTCTGTCAAAAGCCGGTTTAATTTCGCTCAATTGCGGTGTTGCTTTTACTTCTTCTTTGGTTGGCTGGGCAAATGCAGCAGTGGCTACAAGCGCACATAATGTAATAAGAGAAAATATCTTTTTCATTTCTTCTATTTGAGTTTTAATTAATTTTACAAACAAGTTTGCAAATGTAATTACTTAATATGATTTAACAAAAATTCTCACTGTGAAAGAACCCTTTTATGAGGTTTTTCCAATTATCGTACCAAGTTAAGCAAACTATTTGGAAGATGCTCATTCGGACGTACATTTATTATAACGAAACTTTTAGTTAAATGGTTGGATGTATGCTTATTTTTTTTAACTTCAATGTAATCTTCATCATTAGACTTTATTTAGGAATATTATGTATTATTTACAAAACTCAGTATAAACTTGACGAAAACTTCCAACAAAACAACTATTGAGTATTTTTTGTTTTATTGAAAAAAAATTTATAGCTTGCGAAATGTAGGTAAAAACACTCATATTTCGCAAGTTATGAATTTTTAAGCTATGATAGAATTAGTTGGCAGACAACAGGAAAAAGATATTTTGATAGAGGCATTTCGTTCACCCGAACCGGAAATGGTGGCAGTCATTGGTAGGCGACGGGTTGGGAAAACTTTCTTGGTACGCTCGGTGCTTAACAATAACATTGACCTTGAATTTACAGGCATCCAAAATACTATTTCTAAGCCTCAAATCGGAAATTTTCATTTTCTGGTGAATGCTTTTGCCGGACGCAATACGGATTTAATTGTTCCAATAAATTGGTTAGCTGCTTTTCGCCAACTGATTCAAGTTTTGGAAAATAAACCCAAAATAAAGCGTAAGCGTGTGTTGTTTTTTGATGAGTTGCCGTGGCTCGCATCCAAAAAATCAGGCTTTTTGGAAGCCTTTGGTTTTTTTTGGAATAATTGGGCATCGAAAAACAATATTCTGGTCGTTATTTGTGGCTCGGCTGCCTCATGGATGATTCAGCGAGTAGTGCAAAATCGTGGAGGTCTGCACAATCGAATCACAAAACGTATTCAACTGAAACCTTTTACTTTACGAGAAACAAAAGCCTATTTTGATTCAAAAAATATTAACCTAAATCATTATCAAGTCGCTCAATTGTACATGATTATGGGCGGGATTCCGCATTATCTCAAAGAGGTACAAGCTGGGAAAAGTGCGGTGCAGAATATAGATGATATTTGTTTTTCGGAATTTGGTTTATTGCGTGACGAATTTGAGAGTCTTTACCCTGCTTTATTTGAAAAAGCAGATAATCACATCGCAGTGGTACGTGCATTGGGGCAGAAATGGAAAGGTCTGACTCGCAAAGAAATCGTACAAATTTCGGGCTTACAAGAGGGTGGCGGTATTACAAAAATTCTCCGGGAACTCATCTATTCGGGCTTTGTATCATCGTATTATCCATTCGGAAAAAAGAAAAAGCAAATGCTCTACCGACTCACGGATGAATATTCGCTGTTTTATTTGCATTTTATTGAAAAAAAACGAGTTCAGAAAAAAGGACTATGGCAGCGACTCAGCCAAACTTCTATGTACAAATCGTGGTCAGGCTATGCCTTTGAAAGTTTGTGTCTGAAACATACCTCGCAAATCGAAAAATCGCTCGACATTGGAGGCATATATTCCGAGACCTCTTCTTTTACCTTTTTGGGAAATGATGACTTCGCAGGTACACAAATCGATTTGCTCATAGATCGCAATGACGGCATTATTAATTTGTGTGAATTAAAATTTCATAAAGATAAGTTTCTGATAAACAGGGAATATGCTGATAAATTGCGTCAAAAAAGACAGATATTTACAGCCATTTCAAAAACTAAAAAACAGATTTTTATCACCTTAATTACCGCTAATGGAATGACACAAAATCAACACAGCTTAGGTTTGGTGGATAATGATTTGGACTTGGATGCTTTATTTGTTGAAGCGTAGTGCATAAATTTTAGACCAACAAAAAATTATTTATCTTCAATTTCACAAATACAAATTTGAACTATACAAACACACATAAGAGCATGTTTAAAATGATAAAACACACCACACCATTCCTCGCCATACTCCTATTCACTACTTGTTTCAATTACAATCAACCAACTACATCTATGCCCGAATCACCCACTACCGACATCCAGCTCGACATCGCCCAAGCCAATCGCCTTGCCGAATTGCCAATGGCTTGCATCACACAACCTCTCCCCTATAAAGCCGGACATACCATTACAAAAATAGAAGATAATGACTTGCCACAAGTACATCATCCGGCATTTTATGGTTGTTTTGATTGGCATTCGGCGGTGCATGGGCATTGGTCGTTGGTGTATCTGATGAAGCAATTTCCGAACCTCGAAACGGCAGACTCTGCACGTCAAAAATTACACCTGAACCTCACGAAAGAAAATATCGAAAAGGAAGTCGAGTATTTTTCAATGAATCGCTATACCAAATCATTCGAGCGAACTTACGGCTGGGCATGGTTACTCAAATTACAGGAAGAATTGTACACATGGAATGACCCTGACGCAAAGGAATGGTACGCCAATATGCAGCCACTTGCCGATTATATTTCCAATGCTTACATAGAATATTTGCCCAAACTGGTCTATCCCATTCGTGTGGGTGAGCATAGCAATACGGCTTTCGGATTGAGCTTTGCTTATGACTACGCGATGACTGTAAATGATGCTGCATTGGCAGACGCAATTCGGGAAAATGCCATTCGTTTTTATCAAAATGATAAAGGCTGTCCTATTAGTTGGGAACCAAGCGGTTATGACTTCTTGTCGCCTTGTTTGCAAGAAATTGATATTATGAGAAAAGTATTGTCAGAAAAGGAATTTGAAATATGGTTGGGCGATTTTTTACCGGAATTGACCGACGAAACGCTCCGCCTCGAACCCGCAAAAGTCCTTGACCGTTCCGACGGAAAACTCGTACATTTGGATGGTTTGAATTTTTCACGGGCTTGGTGTCTCTATCCTTTGAAAGGCAATAAAAATGCCGAGCAACTCGCCAATCAACACCTTAAATATTCACTCCATAAAATCACGGATGGCGACTATGCCGGACAGCATTGGCTGGCTTCTTTTGCCTTGTATGCTTTTAAAATGAGTAAATGAATAATATTGTCCGCAGTTTAATGTCAAGCAAATTTCTATAATAACGGCGGACAACGGACTGACCAACCGCCGACAACACCTGTTTCATTATGAAAAAATACTTTGGTCCAAGCACACTCGTAGCTGCCGCTTTTATTGGTCCCGGTACGCTGACGACCTGCACAATGGCGGGCGTACAAACGGGTTACATGCTCCTTTGGGCAATGTTGTTTTCTACCATAGCCACGATGATATTGCAAGAGATGTCGGCACGTTTGGGTTTTATTACGCGCTCTGGTTTGGGCGAGGCTATCAACAGTCAATTTTCAAAAGGTATCGCGCGATACTTGGTCTTTTTTCTGGTAATCGGCGCGATTTTGATTGGTAATGCAGCTTATGAAGCAGGCAATATTTCCGGTGGCATACTAGGGCTGCACCTGATGGTCGGCGAACTAAAAACACTCCCACTCCTACTCGGCAGTATGAGTTTTTTACTGCTTTATTTTGGCAAATACAAATTGATAGAAAACCTGCTTATTTTTCTGGTTATCCTGATGAGTCTGTGCTTTCTCGCTACTGCGATTATCGTACAGCCTGACTTCGGTGCTATCGCCAAAGGCTTTATTCCTTCGGGTATTGATGACCACTTTTTGTTGATTATGGGTTTGATTGGTACGACGGTTGTTCCTTATAACCTGTTCCTTCACGCCTCTACGATTTCCAAAAAATGGGATAAAAATGCCACACTCAAAGATGTGCGTATCGAAAATGCCGTAGCGATTATTTTGGGTGGTTTGATTTCTATGTTGATTGTTATTACGGCTGCTGCTTCGCAAGGACAAATCGAAGCCGTAACCTCCGCCAAAGACCTCGCTACCCAACTCGAACCACTATTTGGCACAACGGCAAAGTGGGCAATGGGCTTAGGGTTGCTTGCAGCCGGATTGAGTTCTACCCTCACCGCACCACTCGCCGCCGCTTACGCAGCACAAGGTTTGTTTGGTTGGGAAAAAGGTGAAAAAAATGCTAAGTTTCGCGCTGTGTGGATTTTGATTCTGAGTATAGGTGTCTTGGTCGCAATGACGGGATTAAAGCCTGTGCTTATCATCAAATTTGCTCAGATTACCAATGCCTTGTTGCTGCCATTGGTTGCTGTTTATTTGTTGTATATTTCTAATTCAAAAAAAATACTCGGCGATTATACCAACAGTATTCTCATCAATATTATGGGTGTTATTGTCATCGTCATCACCATTTTATTGTCTTTTAAAACGTTGAATAGTATTTTCGGATGAACAGATTTAGTATTTATATAAAGTTCAAGTTCAAACTCAACTTTTGGCAAAAAAAATGAATTTTGAATGAATCACATCATATTCGCTTGATTCATTCATTCAAAACTCATTCATTCTCTCATTATCCCTTACCTTTGCGATTTACATGTAAATCAACTATCAATTCGATGAAACAATACCTTAATCTGCTACAACATATCTTAGACAACGGCACAGAGCGTGGCGACCGCACCGGCACCGGCACTATCGGCACATTCGGCTATCAAATGCGTTTTGATTTGAATGAGGGTTTTCCCTTGCTGACAACCAAAAAGCTACACTTACGGTCTATCATACATGAATTGTTGTGGTTTATAAAAGGTGATACCAATATTCAATATTTAAAAGAAAATAAAGTAAGAATATGGGACGAATGGGCAGATGAAAACGGCGACCTCGGACCGGTTTACGGCGAACAATGGCGACGCTGGAAAACCGCCGACGGTAAGACGATTGACCAACTTACGAACGTTATTAATCAAATAAAAAACGAGCCCAATAGTCGTCGCCACCTTGTCTGTGCATGGAATCCGGGCGTGATAGAGCGTATGACATTGCCGCCTTGTCATTGTTTGTTTCAGTTTTATGTTTCGGAGGGGCGATTATCTTGTCAATTGTACCAACGAAGTGCCGATACTTTTTTGGGTGTTCCTTTCAATATTGCCTCTTATGCCCTGCTGACTATGATGGTGGCACAAGTGTGCAAGCTCAAATACGGAGAGTTTATTCATACCTTCGGAGATGTACATCTTTACCTCAATCACCTCGACCAAGCCCGACTACAACTCACTCGTTCTCCACGTTCTTTGCCTAATATAAAAATCAATCCTAATGTAACTTCTATTTTCGATTTTACGTATGAAGATTTCGAACTGTTTGACTACTATCCGCATCCGCATATCAAAGCAAGCGTTTCGGTATGATTTTTTCATTCGGGCGTGAGATAAACTTTCGTGTCTATAATGTCGAATATTGAGGTGTGAAATCTGGTGTAGGTAGTAATAGGTATTGAGTATCAAGTATCAAGACGGGGCAATTATATCTTGATACTTGATACTCAATACCTATTACTACCTACCATACATTTTACACCTTCCCTTTTATCATTATCCGATACCCAAACCTGACCTGAAATATGAATGTATTATACAAACAATACAAACACAAGAGACCACACGTGTTATGTTTTATATACAAGCGAAAAAAAATATTTTTTTCGCTTGTATTGACAGCTATTTTTTCATTGATAAATACTCAACACCTAATGGCAACTCATGCCGTAGGTGCTGACCTCACCTATTCTTGCCTGAATAATAACGCTTATGAAGTTACCTTGACCTTTTATCGTGACTGCATGGGTAGTGTACCTGCACCCGGAATAGATACAGAACTGCCACCTAAGATTAATATTTTTTCGGCGAGTTGTGGTATCAGAGATACCATATCCTTGGATGTACAGTCCCAACCCGATGGTGAACTTTCTGTAGAAATATCACCAACTTGCGATGGCGAACTCGAAAATAGCACTTGCAACGGAGGTACATTACAAGGTGTAGAACAATTTACTTATACTGGGATTTATACCTTTCCTGAGCAATGCAAAGATTGGATTTTAAGTTTTTCTTTAAGAAATAGAAACGGTGCAATTACCAACTCTATTAATGCCGAAAGTTACCCTTTATACGTAGAGTCACTTTTAAATAATTTTAGCGTAAGCTGCAACAATGCTCCCGTATTCACCACACCACCTGTGCCTTATATATGTGTAGGGCAAGAATTTAATTACAATCACGGCGTGTATGATGTAGAGGGAGATTCATTGGTCTATCAACTTGCTGCGCCTTTGAGTGGCTCGAATAATACCGTGCCTTATGTAACCGGATTTAGTCCGACCTATCCTATTGAAACGACACCACCAAACAGCGTTTCATTCGACACCGAGTCAGGGCAAATGGGGCTTACACCCGGCTTGGCGCAAATTGGAATTGTAGCCGTTTTGGTCAAAGAATATCGCGATGGGCAACTGATTGGTTCGACCATACGCGATATGCAAGTCGTGGTCATTGATTGTCTCAATGAAATACCTATCATTAATACGCCTTCCAACATCAGTGGCGGACAATTTGACGGAAGTACCTTCCAAGTATGTGCTGGAAATACCCTCTCTTTTGACATTCAGGCGGAGGACAACAACATGGCAGATGTATTGGCAGTTATGGACAATCTCGCGCTTTCCATCCCTGACGCTACCCTTACCGTAGTTGGTACAAATCCCATTACCGCTTCCTTCAATTGGTCAACGACTCCTGACGATGCAGGCAATCACAGTTTTGCTATGATCATCGAAGATGATGCTTGTCCGGTCTATGGTTTTCAGGTATTGGGATACGAAATACTCGTCCCAGGCGTAAAGGTTATAGCATCCGACACCTTAATATGTTCCGGTACGGCTGAGGACATTCAACTTACGGCTAACCTCATTGGCGGTTCTAATACAGGCACATATAGCTGGACTCCAACAACGGGTTTGAACAATCCCAATATAAGAAACCCAATTGCTACGGTTTCCTCCCCTATCACATATACGCTTACTTATGACGACGGCATTTGCACGGTGTCAGATGAAGTCAATATTCAGGCAGAAAGCACCCTTATTGCCATGCCCGAAATCGCAAGTGTGTGTGCCGGTACACCCGTCCAACTTGCCACGCAAGTTACTACCATTCTTGATATTGATGCCTGTGGTGCTATATTGACCAATTGTGCTAATGAAGCTACTACGATAGACATAGGAACAGACATCACTTTTACCGGACCAACCAATGTTGACGATGAAAGCGGAACGCCTTATCTTCAATATTATGAGGATGGACGTACACAAATCTTGTACTCCGCTTTTGATTTGCAAAATGCCGGATTGACCGATGGGCTGATTACTGAAATTGCCTTTGAAATTAGTAACCAAAAAAGTGTCAATCCTTATAACTTTTTTACCATAAGAATGGGTTGTACCGATATTGAGACCTTTCAGGCAGACGATGATTTTGCAGATGATTTGGAATATGTTTATACCCGACAACAACAAAATACTCAAGAGGGGTGGAATACTTACACCTTAGATGAACCTTATCAATGGGATGGCACATCCAATATTATCCTTAATATTTGTTTTAATAATGATGAAAACACATGGAGTAGTTACGACCATGTTTTTTATACAAAAACCGGTTATAATTCGGTTTTATTTGATAGAAGAGACAATGCTAACGGATGTGTTATCCAACCAGAATATATCTCTGATAGACGACCCAATACTCGATTTACAATTTGTGACCCTGCCTCCAGTTTCAATGTCGATTACAGTTGGTCGCCTGCTGTCGGGTTAGATTATTCTGATATTCCTAACCCAATCGTATTTCCTGTTGTCAGTACTACATACATCGTCACTGCCATGACACAGCAAGGTTGTACGCTTACTGATACTGTACAAATTACAGTTGGCGAACTCAATATTGAGATAGAAAGTACTGACACCGATTGTGGTCAGCCCGGCAGCATCGACCTCGAAGTGTCAGGCGGAGTAGAACCCTATACCTACGATTGGAATGAAGACGCACTCGACGGCATCGAAGACCCTAATAATTTGCTCGCAGGTATATATCAAGTGACCGTTACAGATGTAAATAGTTGTGACAATACAGCTACCATAGCTATTAATTCCGTTAATAGTAGTATGACATTGACCGTTACGAATGACACCATAAATTGCGACAGCGATACCGGGGGCAGCGTAAGCGTCGAAGCTATGGGCGGTGTCGGCGGCTATACTTATGAATGGGACAACGGGGAAACCACTTCCACCATTTCAGGACTATTGCCCGGCACTTACACTGTCACTGTAACGGATACTGACGACTGTACTGCCACAGCCGAAGCTACGGTCAGTACCAATGCAGCTTTATCTGTCACTGCGATAGGCGATACACTTGCTTGCTTTGGTGACAATGACGGTATGATTACCCTCGACATCGAAGGCGGAGTCGAGCCTTACGACTTTGACTGGGACAATGCCTCCGACGTACAAAATCCCACAGGGCTTGGCATCGGCACATATCAAGTCAGCATTACCGATGCTAATAATTGCACAATAAGAGCCACTGCAAACATCATCCAGCCCGACGAATTGACCGCGACCATCACCGATGTCAACGGCACATCTTGTGGCAGTACAGATAATGGTACTGCAACCGTAAACGCACTCGGTGGTACGCCACCTTATACTTTTTTATGGGATAATAATGAAAATACGCCTTCGGCAAATATGCTTGCTCAAGGCATTCATACCGTAAACATTACAGATGCAGAAGGCTGCACTATTACTGCAAGTACCACGATTGCTTCTGCCGCCGAAATACAGGTTGATGCCAGCAGTTCACCTGCCACCTGTTTTGGTGATCGTGATGGTAGTATCAATATAAATGTATCAGGCGGACTTCCGCCGTACTCTTACTCCACAGACGGTGAAGACTATCAATCCAACTCCGAATTGAGCGGACTTACGGCGGGTGCATATACCGTACACGTAAAAGACGCAGCAGGATGTATTCAAACCGATACTACTATCGTCGAACAACCCTTAGAGTTGCTCATCGACATTCCTGAGAATACGACGATAGATTTTGGTGAATCAATTGTCTTGGAGACTTCAATCAATCAATCTGACGGAGCAACTTATCTCTGGACTTCATTGGGTGATATGAGTTGTAATGACTGTCTCAACCCGGTCGTTGCGCCTACTTTTCAAACGGCTTATTTACTCACAGTCATTACGGATGAAGGCTGTCGCGCAGAGGCAGACGTAACCATTTTTGTCAGTAAAAAACAACCTGTTTTTATACCCAATGCCTTTACACCGAATGGCGATAATGTCAATGATGTCTTTATGGTACATGGTGGCGAGGCTGTGAAGCAAATCAAGGTTTTACGGGTTTTTGACCGATGGGGCGAAATCGTGTTTGAAAGCATCAATACCAGTCCCAATAATCCCGCAAGTGGTTGGGATGGTTCGATGAATGGCGAAGAATTGAATCAAGGCATATTTGTTTATTTCGTTGAAGTTGAATTTATTGATGGCGTAAGACGACCCTATTCGGGTGAATTGACGCTTATTCGATAATTTTTGTGGAGCAAATAGTGATTGGTTAATTCGGTGACTGGTGATTGTTTTTTTGGTAGTCCTACAAATGTAATGCTGTTGAACCACGAAGCACACTAATCCCGATAGGTGCAGGACAAATTTTTAATTTTATTTTGAAATGCCACTGTACTGACGACTTTAGCCGTCAAGTGGCTCGGTACTTTCCCGCGACGGCTAAAGTCGTCGGTACGAGGCAGATTAAAAATTTGTCCTGCACCTATCGGGATTAGTGTCCTTTGTGGTTGTAGCATTGCATATATAGCACTACCAGTTTTTTTAGTAGATTTTACTTTGCAAAACCCTACATTGACCAGTCACCAGTCACTAATCACCAACCTCTCACCGATTCTGGCGGAAAAGAACTCTTCCTGAATGCTGTTGGCTTTGAATTGATAAGATTCAATTCTTTTGATAATATTTATAAAGATTTATGGTTGTAAATACTTTTTCATAAAAAATTATTTACCAAACACTTATACATAATTTTTTACTTACTTCAAATATTGATAAAAAATTTCCAAAGGAAAATTTAAACAGCTTCTTATCTTTGCTACAATGGAGAATAAAATCATTATTGCGGTAGATGGTTATGCTTCCTGCGGAAAAAGTACGCTTGCCAAAGCTCTTGCCAAAACCTTAGATTATATTTACATTGATACAGGAGCAATGTATCGGGCAGTCACTTTGTATTGTATCGAAAATAATATTGACATCCACGACGCAGAAGCCGTCGGGCAAATGTTGGACAGTATCGACATTCGATTCAAGACAATAGACGGGGAAAATATGACTTTTTTAAATGAAAAAAATGTCAGCGAAAATATCCGAAAAATGTACGTCAATCAACGGGTCAGCGAAGTAGCCGCAATCTCCGCCATACGCCGCGCAATGGTGAAGCAACAACAAGAAATGGGAAAAGGAAGTGGCGTAGTACTCGACGGACGCGACATTGGTACGGTGGTATTTCCCGATGCTCCATTGAAGCTGTTTATGACTGCCAATATTAAAGTGCGTACTCAGCGACGTTTACTTGAATTGCAAGGCAAAGGACAGACCGTTAGCAACGAAGAAATTGCCAAAAATCTACAACACCGCGACCATATCGACTCCACCCGAGAAGACAGCCCCCTCAAACAAGCCGAAGATGCCGTAGTGATTGACAATTCCAATTTGAGTCCCGAAGAACAACTCGCTATGTGTCATGCTTTGGCGATGTTGCGACAATAAGTAGTAGGTATTTGGTATCAAGTATCAAGACGGGGCATACCTCATACTTGATACTTGATACCAAATACCTACTACCAAATACAAATACGAACAAAGATGAGATATTATCTGGGACTACTGCTTTTTATCCTGCCGATCTTGTCGCAGGCACAAGAACGCAAGATACTGACTGCCAAAACCCAACAAGCCTATAATGCCTACGCCGAACTTGCCAATGACTACATTCATGCGCTTTGGGGCTACCGTGTCGAACTCGGCAAACTCAACTTCAAGATGCTCGAATATATGAACATCAACCCACTTCAGCGCAAGTCCATTCTCAAATACAAACATTACAATTTTCTCGAAACACTCACTTTCAATAAAGACCCCGAATATGCCTATACGCGCGTATTCGACACCGGAGCCAACCTGCCTTCTTCTCATCGCAATTCGCTCAATAACAGCACCGAACAGATGAAAGAAAGTATGGATAGTATTATAAAAATCAGTATTGAAATTGAAGAACACATTTCAAAAAGAGCATATAAAAGTGAAGAAAAATTGACGGGTTTGTACAAATTATTGGACAGATGTGAAACGCATTTTGAGGGATTCAGAAGTGCAAATGTACAGATTATCATGGTACTCGAAAACGCAGGAAATCACTATCGCGCCTCCTCTACGAATGAATATATCCGCCATGCCCTCCAATTAAAAAGCCTTGCCGACCCTGCTCGGCGTATTCTCTATGCTTTGCGCCAAAATAATGTCATCAAAGTAGCTGCCGCGATGAGCAACCTCGACGTGGCGATGGAACTCATCCGCGAAACCGAACACGAAAGCCTCACGGGTACGCCCTATCAAGGCAAACATTATGATAAAGGCGTGTATGTTCGTTATGATTTTGTCCTCAAATTGGCGAGTGATATTCGCGCTTATGCGCGCGAATACATGACCGCAGATATGAGCGACATGCGCTATGAATTGCAATCACCGAATTACTATTATTACAACCGTCGGGTGTTGGATAAATTCAACCGTGTCGGGCGCGGTTTGATTTTACAATACAATCATTTTGTCGATTCTTCGCAAGTACAATTAATTAAAATGGTCGAAGAACCGCATTGGTTTAGAGTCAGGCACATCGACGATAAAACCGTGCGCCCCGGCAGGGAAGGCAGTCTGGCAGATAGCAAGTTTCTCGACTCCTTGAATGTCGCTGTCAACGTCCTTGAAGGCTATGCGCCTAACAACCTTATTTTCTTGCTTGATGTCTCTCAATCTATGAATACGCCCGAAAAATTGCAGCTACTCAAAAGCTCTTTCAAACACCTCGTAGATGTCATGCGTCCCGAAGATAAGGTCGGTATCGTCACCTTTTCCGGTGAAGTACGTGTGGTACTCGAACCCACCTCTTCGACCGAAAAAGAAATCATCTATCGCGCTCTGACCAAGCTCAAACCCTCCGGTCAGTCAGATGTAGAAAACGGTCTCCGAAGAGCTTACAAAACACTGGAAGACAATTATTTAAAAAATGGAAATAATAAAATAATTCTCGCTACCGACGGTGCATTTGAGACGCTCAAACGTACCCTCATCATGATAAAACGCAATAAAAATGAAGGTAAAGACCTGTCGGTTTTTTATTATAGTAAAGAAGAAGACAACTCGGTTGGGTATCGTTTAAAGCAATTTGCAGAAGCTGGCGGAGGGCGTTATGCCTACATTCAAATGGAGAATGCGAATGACATTATTATCGAAGAAGCACAGAAGGCGAATGAAGGGAAATGATCCTCGTAATGACTGCTTTAGCTGTCAAGTGACTACTGTTTCAATTCATAAGTAATTGTCAATTACTTATGAATTGAAGCACTAAGAGGAAGTCATTTGTAAACCACTTTAAATCAATTAAAAATTAAAACAATAAATTACTTGACAGCTAAGGAACGCGGCATAAATAAGTTTACCAACTTGGGGAGGTTATTTTATGTTTAGTTTTTGCTTTGAAAGAGGGCGTTTATCGGGATAAATAACTGATTTCAAAGTGAAAAATAAGCGTAAAAGAAGCCGCCAAGATGGTAAAGTTATTTTTGCCGCGTTCCTAAAGCAGTCATTACGGGTAATCGTCGTATTAAACATAAAAAAAGTCCTTGCGGAAATTTCCACAAGGACTTTTTTATATCATATTAACAATAAATCAATTATCGTCATCAGCTTTTACAAAGTTGAATACGAGAGCAGCAAGCGCACCACCAGCGAAGCAACCGACCAAGTAGATCCAAATGCTTCCCCAAGAGAACATACTTGCTACACTAACACCTATTGCTACGGCAGGATTGAAAGCACCACCAGAGATAGGTCCAAGAGCATAAGCCATAGCCGTTACGGTAAAACCGATAGCCAGACCGTAGAAAGAATTGTTAGCTGTACCTTTAGAAGTCGCCACATTCAAAATCACGTAAACCAGTGCAAAAGTACCGAGAATCTCGGCGATTAAGGCAGGTACGGCATCTGCTGCCAGTGCCTTAGTCGCGTCAGGAGCTTTTTCTCCAAGCAAAAATGTACCCAATGCAGCAGCAGCAACACCACCAAGCACTTGAGCAATCATGTAACCGGGAACATCTGCCATAGAAATTTTACCACGCATGAAAACACCAAGCGTCACCGCAGGATTGTAGTGTGCGCCGGAGATATGACCACCCGCAAATATCATGACCATCAAAGCAGAACCGATAGCTAATGGCGCAACAAAACCGTTGGCACCCAAAGTATTGACAGACATAACAATTGTCAGTACTAAGAAGAAGGTTCCAATGAACTCTACTAAATACTTTTTCATAGAAAAAAATTTAAATTGGTTAGTTTATTTAATAACAAAACTAAAGTACAGCATAAAAGCTAAAAAGTTAAAAAAATGTTACAGTTTGTAAGACGGGATGTATAAATAAAGGTAACAAATTTTTTAATACAAATTGAGTGTAATTCATTTTGCAAAAAATCAACTTAGTACACCGTCCAGAAAGTTTCTTTGCATTTTTGGACGTTTATTTTGGAATGAATCGACCTAAAAATGACGCGAATACTCTCTGTATTTAAGGAGTTTTTGGGGA
>ENA-ORXR01002360-ORXR01002360.1-marine-metagenome-genome-assembly--contig:-NODE-2360-length-18164-cov-11.587217_pt1 | contig 18164 bp, 14 predicted proteins | sample MGYA00237866_ERZ511479 | MGnify/ENA metagenome assembly ERZ511479 | reverse complement strand
GGGGGGGGGGGGGGGGGGGGGGGGGGGGGGGGGGGGGGGGGGGCCGGCGCGCGGGGCGGGCGCGCGCGGGGGGGGGGGGCCGGATACGCAATCTGATTCTGTAAATCTATGGAAATGATTCTACTGATTTTTACGGCATCCTGGACACTTGACGCCACATCGGGCCTGTCAGATGCCCGAGCCCGATCTCGAACTGCGCTTCGCCACACGTGGTGGCGGTTTGTGCGGGTCCCCCCGAGCGATGACTGCGCGCGCTTCGTGCACCCCACACGGGCACGCTGGCACAACCGACGTGGGCACCACGGCGCTTCCACACGCTATGGCGCCGTTCCTACCGACGTCGCCGACGTCGTCATGCACGCCTGGCACCACGGCCCGCCTTCGTCGCGGCGCATTTTACCCTTCGAGCCGCTACTCCGCACCGCCACCCCCTCCCCCTCCTGTGCGCATCTTTCCTCGAGGAGATCCTTGTGTTGTCTGCCATTGCCGTTGCGCTCCGCACGCTTGTACGTCCCCCCGGGCGCCCCACCCCCCCACCACTGTTCTCGCACCACCAATCTCCGCCGTTTCTCGTACCCGTTCTACCCGCCTCCAACCGTGATCCCCCTCCTCCACGGCCTGATCCCGGTGCGGTGTCCCGGTGCTTTAGACTGTATGTTTCCTCTCTGTCTGACGTGTTTGGGGTCTTGGTGTCATGCCACAGGCGTAGCCCATTTGCTTGGTGTTGACCTTTTGTACGTTGCTCATTGAGCGTCTCGCTGACCTCGGCACCCATCGTCCTCTGATCTGTATGGCTCCTCTCTTTGGCATTGGTGGGTTTTCTACGGGCCATGGGGAGCGTGGACACGGCTGCGCCCGCTGCTAGAGATGAGTATCTTGAGTTCTTCCGGTCGCTGGGGTTGACCAACAACACGAAGGTGGCCTTCCTGGGGCGGCAGCTGCAGACGTTTTATGAGATTGCCACAACGCTGGACGAGCACCTGAGCCCCACCGGCGCCGCGCTGCACACGGCCATCAGCCGCATGTGCTTACCCGACAACCCACTGCACGCGCCGCATCATAGATGGATCCGAGTGCACGACCGCCTGGGCTTCTTTTCGGACGAGGACGAGCACTCGAGCCGTATCGTCAACGTCGGGCTTTCCTACGCTTACCGGCACAAGGAGCTCGATGCTCTAGCCGATGCCAATGCGCTCCAGCTCGAACGGCTGCGGCTCAAGGCGCCTCTCTCCGGCGCCGGGGCCCCACCAAGTCCGAGGGCCCCATCCTGTGCAAGTGGCGACGAGACGGACGTGCCCATTGGCGGAACTTGTCTTCGTCACGGTTTGCCTGGAGCAGTTGGCGGTGCATCAACAGAAGCAGACGCGGGAGCAAATGGTGCTGTCGTCGTCAACACTGGTGAAGAGGACGAGCGGGACGGAACGGGTGATGGGGATGGGGACCTTGACGTTCCTCTCGGTGGTTCGTTGCTCCGCAGCAGCGCCGGCGCTACTGCACATGATGGCGACGACCTGGTGCCAGAGGAGGGCGGGCTCGTTATCGCGCGTCGCACTGCGGGCGACGCCCCTGGTGGACGCACCCCGCCCCCTGACGATCTCGTCGTTGAGGTTGTGGCTGTTACCAGGAGCACACGTGCCGAATCGCAACCATCGCTCGCGCCGTCTAGCACTGCCATCCGCTGCATCAAGGAGGTGCTCACTTCCGTCTCCCAACGCACGGATGCCAAGGACGTTCTCCGCCGCCTCTTGTGCGACGGCCTCCTGTGCTGGGCTCGCCTACATCACAGCCAACAGTCGAACGAGGCCGAGGCGGTGAAGAAGAACGTTGCGACCGGGTGGCCCGCAGTGCGCGCGCTCCTCGCGCGGTTCTGGCCGACATGGCAAGTGGCGGATGGGGAGCCTGGCCGCATGCCACCTGCCGGGTCGGTGGCAAACAACTCTCACGCCGGTCGCCCCACGCATTCGGGCAAGTGGGCCATCGCGGTGGACATGAGCGCGGTCAACCCCATCATCTGCAGCATGGCGACCAAGTCGCAACGATACTTCAAGAAGGGGATGCTCCCAGCGGTCTTCGAGGTCGGCCGCATGGGCGCCCATCACAAGCCCCCGCTTCCCACCACCGTGGCATGTATGCTGGTAGTCGGGACGTGGGAGGACGCTTTCTGCTCCATCTTGAAGCACCTGGCGCTTGCGGGTCGGTCGCCTGCTCGACAAGTGTCGCCGCTGGTGGTGGCCGCGTGCCACAACTTCGAGACGGCGGGGCTGGAGGAGTCACCAACACCACAGGATGGTGCTGTGGAGAGTGACGACGGATCGGACGATGGCGACGACACTGGCGACGAGTCGTTGGTCGGTGGATCAGGTTTGGCATCGGCGGGCGGTGCTTCTTCCGCCGGACCACCTGCGCAGCGCGTCGAACGCGAGTGGGAGGCGACCAAGGAGCAGCGACAGCGGGAAATTGACGAGCTGTTGCGGGCTGAGAAGACCGCGCAGGTCGTGGCCAGCCGGGCCAAACGCATTGAGATCCGTCGTCAAACTCGGTCGTCCGCCGAGTCAGCTCCGCCCTCCGCTCGTGCTCGTCCTTGCCCTTCTGTGGCCCCGTCTCCTATGACAGCTGCCGCCCGAGCTCGTGCTGCTGGTGCTTTGCCGCCACGGCCTCGTGTCGCTTCCCGGCGGGTGGGGCCGACATCCTCCCGGGACCGGGGAGGAAAACGTGCCAAGCTATCACCTGTGGACGACTCTGCAACCGGCAGCACACTTGCCGGTCCCCCATCACCTGCTCGTGTGGGAGCCAGTGCTTTTTTTGGCGCCGCGTCTGCAGCGGCTCATGTCGGCGTCCCTCGTGCGCTTGAGCTGCCCTCGGCACTCGTGCAAGATGGGGCGGCCGGCGGGCCTTCCGGTTTGAGCTTGTCTACACCTTCGGTTGACAGCGCCGCGCCTTCTTTGCCTTCTGTTTCTCACTCCATGACTGATTCTCTTGCCTGTGTGCCGACTGTCGGTCCCCATCCCGTTGGGGCATCAGCTTCCGCTCCGCATGACCCGGCAAGTCGGCTGCCATCAGCTGAGGATCGGCAACCCATTGCCGCCAGCGTGCTTGCTTCACAAGCGTCGGTGTCCTGACTAACTGCCACGAAGCCATGAGCCATACTGAGCACGGCCGACTGCAGACCGCACTTGGTCAACCTCCACTACTTGAAAACTCGGTTGTCTCTCTAGGCTTTCTGCTGCCATGTTCAGGGTCAGATGGGGATGTGTCGGAGTTGGGTGACCGGGATGTCATGGCCATCTAGCAGCACAATAAATATCGAGCTCTGTCTCTTTTTCTCTACTCCTAGAAGCTGTCCACGGTCGTAGCAGGAAAGCAAGGAGGAGCATCTAGTCTGACACATTGTTCAAGGATGAGAAAGGAAAGAGCCGGTGTATTCCCTATCCTACCTGCTACCAACGGATGCTCACGCGGTAAAATCGTAAGGCCTCCGGGTCGGCAAGCAAGCGACTGCCGGAAAACGACCGGACGTGCATTCTCCGCTTGTCGGAGACCCGGCTCATGGCCGCCAAAACCATCCCCGCGCCAAACGCCTCCCCCACGTCGAGCACAGCCTCCGTCAGCGTCAAGCTCTGCGACCGATGGACCGTAATCGCCCACCCCAGCACAAAAGGAACTTGCCGACGCACCGCCAAAGCACCAGGGCAAGAAAAAATACGGGCCTCAAAGTCAACCGGCGGGCAAACAACCTCGATCCAGTCCACGCCTGCGTCTCGAACACCGTGCGTCCCCACCCGCGTACCCGCCACGACTTGGTGGTTTTCAAAGCGCACCACAGGGGAGCCGTCACAGTCGTAGTCGCGCACATTCCCGATGCTGCCATGGAAGAGACCGATGGCGAGTAAATTGTTGCACACCAGCATAACGCGCGCACCACGGCAGTGCTGCACGCGCAGCGGCGCAATGCAGTCGAGCAAGGCGGCGTCTCGGGAGTAGGGGGAGACATTGTGCACGTCGGGGTCGCGTAGCGAGCGGTCGCGGTTCGGGTCCGCCTTGACGCTGTCGACAGCAACGAAGTCCTGGGGCCGGTCGCCCGGGCACAATCGCAGCAGGCACTTGGCATTGTGTGCAATGACGTCGTTGTGGCGCGGCATCAGATGCAGCACCGTGCACTCGAGCGCCTTGTACGCTTCGTCGTCCACGGAACACTCGTCCATGAGCTTCTGCACAAAGTCCGTGCACCGCCCCAGCCGAGCGTCGCGGATGGCCTGCACAAAGTCGGGCTGCTCTTGACGGTGGACACGAGTCAACTCGAGCATACCGTCCCCAAACAGCGGCCGCCAGCACCGCGCGGTGAAGGCCAGCGCGCCAATCGTCGGCTTGAGCTGCAAAAAGTCACCGAAGGTGTTCACCACGAAGGAGGGTGAGCCCTGCCGGCGTGACTGCCGCAGCAGCTCGTACATGACGTCGAGCTTGTCAGCCGCCACCATCGAGATCTCATCCAGCAGCAGCACCTCGACCTTGGCCAGCCGCCGGGCGATGAGCTTCCGTCGATCTTGGCAGAGCAAGTGCGCCGCCTCGTGCACCGGGTCAGCGCCCTTCATCTTGTAGTTCTTGGGGAAGCCAAAAAAAGAGTGGAAAGTCACCCCCTCGGCCGTCTTGGCGGCGCTGCCGGTGGGCGCCACCACAACCACGGCACCAGGCTGCGGCAATCGACTGCGCAAGAAGCTCGTAAAGCAGCACAAAAAGGTCGACTTACCGACACCGGGGCCACCGCTAATGAAGGTGCTCACACCGATCTGAAACAGCCGCGCAAACACCAACGTCCAGGACTGGTTGGCGGCCATATGGGTGAGCGAACCTTGAGGGGGAGGGGCGGCGTCGGCAGTGGCGTCAGCAGCGACCGCATTGGACCCGCTGCGGGCGACAAGAGCGCCGCCTCCATTACCAGCGGTCGTGTCCAAGACAGGCACAGAGCAGACGCCAGCCGGAGCGCGCGTTGCCACCATGATGGTCGAACACCGAGAGGAATCACACTCGTCGGTCGGCACCACTTGTCGCCGCGCGCACAGCGCCGCGTCACGGCGCAACGCCTCCTCCACGTCATCGTCCTCCCAGGCCGCGACAGAGTCCTTGACCGACTCGTGGATGCCGGAAAAATAAAACAAACCATCCATGCCGTCTTGTCCGACACCAGCCGGGTTGAGCGCCGCCGAGGGTCCGCCCGCTTCGTCCAGCCGCTGCCGCTTAGGGGAGGGGGGGTTGCTGCCCTCGCTCCCACTCCACGCGCGCCCACGTCTCGCGCCGTGTCCAACGCCACGGCCAGACGACGGCGACGGCGAGGCGCCAAGCGGGCCCGCCCAAAAGCCACCCCTCCCAGACATTGCAGGTGATGGAGGGAGAGCCGAGGCGGACCGGCATGTCGACACACTTGGCGTGCGACGCTTACCAGTGGCTCCACGCCTCGGGGACGCGCCCGACGCTGCACAGCTGCCCACAAAGCACCCCAGCTGCCCCGGAACCGCCCGTGATGAACTTGCCCCGCTCCGCGTCTCGCAAGACGACGCCCCGGCTGGAACGACACACTTGTCCAACGGCACGGAAACGAATAAAGCAGCGCCCGTACCACGAACGGGTGGGCTTGTCCGAGGCGGGACGCTCTTAACCTTGGGGGTTTGGGGGCACGATGAGGGCGGGGGAAGCAACCGACGACCAGGCAGACCAGCTGCCGACGAGGTCGAGTGGGCAGTCGCCACGAGCAGCTCGAGCATCGACGCCGCCGAGTCGCCGGCCAGCCACAAATAGGCATCAGGCCCAGCCGCAAACAGCGCCACGACACACGGCATCGACGTCACCGACCGCAGCTGTCCAATCACGCCGCCGACGCCCGACCGGTCAATCTCAAAGCACGAACGGGAGCCGTGAGAGATCACAGCCATCCAGCCTGCCGAGCCGCCCACCACAGCGCCAGCCGGCGTGCACTGCGAGCCGTCGGTCACGACGTCAATGGCCGTGGGATCCGTCAGCCAACAAGTGGCTGGCGCGGAGCTTGGAAACGCACAACACGACAACACGCCGCCAGGCTGCAGGGCCAACAACTGGCGGGCAATGGCCGACTCGTCCGACGCACGGAGGAGGATAGAAGTGAGGGGGGAGATGATACAAAGGAGGGGGAGGGGAATGGGCTCTCTCAATGCCCCAAGAGCCATTGGGCGCCGACAGACGGCGGCAGACAGCCAGCCCGTGAGAGCACCCCGCCAGAAAACTCGAGGAACCCGAACGCGGTCCCGGACAAAGGCGGCCTGCGCACGTGCTCCCAGTGCGCCCGCAAGTGTCACAAGCAAGTGGTAGGCGAGCACACACACAACTAAAATGGACCAACGCCTAGCTCAAACACAGACGGCGGTGGCCAACACGCGGCGAGCAGGTCGGGGAGCATGGGGTAATAACCGACCGCAACCGACACGACATGGGGCGTTCGGGGGGGTTGCGCGGGCTCTTTTCCCGCGGACAGACACGCTCCATGACCGATGAATGAGTGAAATTATGGGTTTGACACATTCATTATGAACGATAAGCACTCGGAGATGGCATTCTCTAGAAATCACAAAACTGCAGCTCAAATTCATGCAAACATCGACCGAGATGTGGGCTTGATCCCCACGCAACATCCACCCAGTATCACCCATCACCCTTTGGGCCAAGTGAACACAAGATTCAGTGAATATATATTTTCACTACTGTGTGGGTTGGCAATTCTGTCCACACTTCTGACATCGACGCAACCATGTCTCAGTCCACTTGTTTCAACCGCCGCGCGTGGCGCCTCCCGTCGATGGTTGCAACGGTCCAGCAACGGAAATTCTGTTCTGTATTCTGATCGCTGCCGAATCGCCATTCCAAAAACATACCTCGCAGGAACGGCATTTCGTCCACATTTTTTTGAACATCGGGTGGTGGACGATCAATCGACTGTCTGGCGGCAGTGTCGTCTGCGTGCCAACCGCCTGTTTTGGGCGTTCTGAACGGGGCTGCCTTGGAAGTGCTCCTGAGGGGGGTGGATCACAACCGATGCCTGGGGGGTCTCTGAGGGCGATTTTTGACCTGCGTCCAGGGCATCTCTGGCGGCGGTGTCGCAGCCGCGTCTGCCGATACGGGGTGTCTGGTCGTGGGGGCTGGGTTCCGGGAGACCGCCCCTTTGCTGCCCTTGGGTCACTGCAGCGCTCTTCCCAGCCGCTTCCGCAGCCCGCGGTGCCTCATGCGTGGGGCGACCAACCCACGCCGCGCTGTTCTCACGCCCCACGGTCACCGCTGCCGCCCATTCTCGTTGGGCTGCTTCGACGGCGGTGACACTGACCCACGCCTCCTGCAGGACGTCTGCTTGGCGTTTTCGTCGCCAGTTGTTCCCACCCTGTGCGTGGCGGGGCTCGCACCGGCTGCAGAGCTGGCCGCCGTTACATCACAGGCGATCGTGCCAGTGGCCACGATGACTGGTGGGTTGGATGGGGGAGTTGGGCAGAGGGAGGCTACAGCAGTCCGACCAGCGACGAACGCCCGTCAGTCGAGGGGAGTGGCGCAACTATTAGGATTGAGAGTAGAGTGCGGCGGGAGTGCGTCTTCCATCCGTTCTTATTTGTTACTTTGGGTGCGCTGTCACGTGCTGGGCGAAGAACCTCACACCTGCACGGGGTGCGTTATTGGCATGCAACTCTTCTGTGGTAGCTTTACCCCGGGCTGGATGCCTGCGTTCCTTCTGACACGGCTGATGCTCTCTAGCTCCCTTTCACATCTCTCCCCCACTATCATGTTGAGCACCCCTTCCATCTCTGTCCCCCCCTGCATTCGCCAGTGTCCAAATGGATACTGGTGGGACGAGATGTGTGAGCCCCGGGAGGTTCCCACTCGCCTTGCACCAAATTAGGCGCATCAGGCACACGAAGAGTACATGGCAGATAGCAAGAGACCGGGAAAGCCAGGCGTTCACGTCATCTTCTTACATGTCGTGGCCATATGGCTAGCTGGCTGCCCGCGCGCCATTGTGTCACCAGTTATTGCTACCGCGCTTGGTGCTTGGACGTTGGACGAGCCGCGCGTTCTCCCCGTGGGACATGGGGACTGTATGGTGATGGCGGTTCACGATTGTACAAGTGCCTGTGCTGCATACGACACCAATCGCATTTGTCACGACAACACGAGCTCTTGCGTGTTGTGCGAACGACAGTATGGTTCTCATCCACGGCGGGGGTAACGAGATTGCCGCTTTTCATTCCTATTGTGTTGCCCTCACTTCGACAACTATAACGAGCTGCTGGTGAAGAGGAAAAGCTGATAAAAAGACAAGCAACTTTAACTCGTTCCTAACGCGCCACCGAGAAGCAACAAGAAGCAATGCGTCCATAGCGGCCGGTGCTCACTACCAACAGTTGCCCACAGCCAGGCTGGAAAGGCACACGGGCGCGTCTGAGCAGCCCCACCAAGAACAACTAGTCGGTCTCCGTGTCAGCGTCCACGTCAAGTGGGAGCTACGACCCCGGGTCGGCCACAATCAGGCTGTCCACAAAGAGAGCCAAGCCCATGCGCTGCCGCAGTACACTGACGTCATCTTGCGAGAATGCAGCCGGGAGCCCCAGAGACAAGCAATCCGCAGCCGCCATCACAAACACGCCACAGCTGCCCGAGTCGTGCTGCCTCGGTAGACCGTCGTTGCGCGCCAATACCCACTCCTCGACGCCCCACTCAAGCGCCACCTCCTCGCCGAGCCGATCGACAACCTCGTCCCGTAGCCAGCACCGGATCGTGTCAACCACCGAGGCCCTGTCCCCGCCGAAGAGGGAGTCATAGAGCAGCAAGCTGCGTTCACGCACGTCGACGACGACGAGTACCCAGTGGGTGTTCTCAACATTGACGGGGATGAGCACCTTGTCGACCTCGCCAATGTGAAGACCGTTCTTGAATCCCCATGTCCGCACGCCCGCGTAGTCGTAACACCCCACGCGCTCCCGCAATCGCCCGAAGAAGAAGGTGTTGAACATGAAGACACGAGGCACGTCCACGAGTGCCAGCCCGCCGTTGCCGACAAGACCCCGTGCCCGCTCGGCGCGGAGGACTTGGCCGCGGTGGTTGATGAGCCCCACGAACGAGTTCATCAACGCGTCGTTGAGCCACAATGCGCCTTGCAGCCGAGTGTAGTCGAACACCGTCAATGTGATCTTGGCCTTGTTGACGGTCCGGACAACAGCAGTTGGTGGCCGGTCCGCGACCAACGCGTCCAATGCATCCGCATAAACACCCGGGAGAGGAAGTGTGCTCATTGGGGCGAGATGAAGTGCCGCATCGCCGTGCACGTTGGTGGCATCGACACCAATGTGGCCGACTGGACGAAGGAGAAGACGTCGATCGACGGCAGTTGCAGACACGACGCCGCGGTCGTCACTGGATTCATCCGCAGGAACATCACCTGCGCCAGAGCACGCCGTCGTGTCGACCGGCTGCGCCGGCGTTGCGGGTGGTTCACCCCTCTCCACGACGGCGGCCTCGGGGTCGGCCGACTTGTGCTCCACCGAATTGTCGTCCGCACGGGCACCTGCACAGCTGCAGCTTGACCCGCGCTGGCACTGGCGCGAGATGTGGGAGTGGAAGAAAGGCGCGAGCGGGACGTGGTCGTTCTCGCCGGCGACGTTGTCCGACGCCAGGCGCTGCAGCTTGCGAACATTCATCAGCGCCACCTGCATCATCGTGGGCAACATGTACGTCGAGGGATGCATGTAGGCCAAGCTCGTACGGTTGGCCACCGCAATTGAATGCGACACCTCGGCGGCTTGGGTGGCCACACCCGCCGTGGAGCCCAGGCTCTCATCCGGCATGTAGATGGGTGAACACGTGTGCGTGATGGAGTGAGGACGATCAAGGATGCACCGCACGCCGTGGGCGCGCAGTATGGGGCGCACTCGACGTAGAGCATTCTTGTCGAGTTTGCATGCGACATCGTAGAAGATGACCTCCGGAAGCTTGGGGAAGCGCTTCAGGACGATGGAGAGAGCCTCGCCCACGCTCTTCGCGCGAAAGAGGCAGCGGAAGCCGAGCGTCACGACGTGGGGGCACACCACGTTAAAGACGCCTTGGGTAAAGCCGGACTTGATAGAGAACGCCTTGTTGCAGGCGTCCCCGTCGCCCTCCACGTCGGCGGCATGCCGGTCCTTACCCTTGTAGCCTACGCGCCGTAGCTTGGCGGCGGTGTCCTTAATGCCCGGTCGCACGCGATCCAGGCCCGGAAACGACTCGTAGCTCACCAGGGGGTCGTCGAGGTCGAGCCCGCCCGCCTCTTGCTTCTCCCGCCAGCCGCGGTAGTCGGCGGGAGTTGGCATTCCACCCCACTTCCGGCAGTACTCGGCGTTCACAAAGCCGCGGTCCACATTCTCCTTCTTGATAGCCGCGATGGCGAACAGTTCGTCCACCGCCACCTCCATATCAACCGCGCGTAGCAGCACGAGCCCCAAAGCCATCCGGAACTCGACGTCCGCGTCAACGTCGTCGGCGAACCAGCCGAAAAAGCTGGTCAAAAACCCGACGCCGTCAATGGCCGCGGAGACGTCCCGCCATTTGCCGGATCCTTGCAAACGAAGCGAGTTGGAGAGCAGGCGCACCGCGGCCTCGTCATGCCCGGCAAACATGCCCGACACTGTCTCCCCCAACAGAGCCTGTAAGAAGGGGCGCACGTGTAGCCACGCGCCACCATCGCTCTTGGGGAACCGCCTAAAGTCCGGCGAGCAGATGCCGACGCGGTCGCGCCATGTCTCTGCTGCAGCCTTGACTGGCGTGCCTTTGCCACCCAGCGTGACGTTGCCATCCTCGTCCTTTCGCAGCCTGGATTCTAGGCCACCAGTTTGTGGGGCGTCGTCCTTGCCGACGGGGGAGGACTGCGGCGCCCGTTTGCCAGCAGCGCTGCTGGCGGCCGCATTCGCCGCCAAGGGAAAAAACCGGAAGAAAACGCGCGCCGCCGCCGTCTCGACGCAGGCCTTGTCGTTGATGGAGATCAGCTCGTGCCACGACTTCATCAGCACCACTTGTGGGCCAGTGAGTGGAGCCGACGACAGCAAGATCTTGGTGATGACGGCTCGTAGACGGGGCGCGGCGATCGCGCACAGCGACGAGGCCGGGATGTCCAGCACTGGGCACTCCTCCTCCAGCCGCGCGGGGTTTGCATCGTCAGGGTCGGAGCAGCCCAGAGCTTGCCCGTCGATCACAACGAACTTGGGGTTGGGACCGCACAAGGAGCAGATGGCCTACTCGGGGGGGATAACCAACGTCCGTAGCATCGCCGTGCCCAGCTTAACCACGTCTTGGCGCCGTAAATTGAAGCAAAACACATCGGAAGACATGTGCCGGGTGGCGGCCGTGTAGGTCGTACGAGCTGTGATAATGTAGGAATACAGCTTGTCCAGCAACGCTCGAGTGAAGACAACCCAGCGCCTCCTCTTGTCCCGCCGCCTCAAAGCGAAAAGGCCATCGGCGGCGCCATCGTACTCCACCTGGCGGCCGCACCCCGGTCCGTCGCACGTCCATCGACCGATGATGAGCTGCCAGAGGACCAGTGCAGGCACAAAAAGGACAGAACCGCGCGAAACAGCAAGGCACCCATGTCAGCCACGACATTCATCCACCTCACGAGATGCCTGGCACTGACGCCAACAAAATGAACCCAGACACACAACGAACAATAGAGAAACGCAACGAACATACTTGCATGGCAGGCGCGGACGGGTGGTGTGTATAAAGCACTGCGGCCTCCTTGGTGACAACGTGCTGCTCGTCCCGCCGACGCCCACAACTGCCGCAATAGGACTCGACCTCTGGCTGCCGCAAGTGGTGGACCTGACCGGCGTTCCCCATGACCTCCATGATGCCCTTCAGCGTCGCGAGGTGATTTTCCCGGCCAGCAGCACTGCCGGATGCACGACGTAAGAAGAGGCCCCGCCAGTCCGCCGTCCTCGCCCAAACGTCGCCACTCTCAATCTCCCCTGCACACGGGAGCATGTTTCGACGCACACGTGCGGAGACGGCCGCCTCAGCTGCGTCAGTCGAGCTCCGTGCCGTGTCGCACGGCGCGCTCTCAATACCCACATCGTCATCCGGCACATCGTCAATTGCAGGAGGTTGATCCGCCCGCACTGCCGTCTTGTAAGATGCAGAGCGCGTGGTGTTCCCCATCGCGTCGCCGGCCGCCGCCGTTGCCCGATGGTCGTCGTGAAGAGGACGCACAAATGTGACACGACCACACCGGGACCGGAAACGACGACAGCTGGGCGCAATGCACGTCGCCGCATTGGCCGCCGAGAACGACACCAACGAGAAGACGGAGCGGTAGAGCACAACCCACACCAGCGACGACCCGAGCTGCTCCTTGACAGCAAAGTCCGCCGCCATGGAGCCCAGGTGCATGCGCGTCCAAAATCTGGTAAATGGGATGTTGGCGTCGGACAAGCACGACCGCAACGCCGTCGTGTGCTGACACGTCGTACTGCGCGAAGATGCCGACAGGAAGAGCGCGTTCTGCGTGCCCGCAAAGCACGAGCATAGAAGCCGGCCTCGACGAGACGCCCACAGGATGCAGCTGTCGTTCTTTCCAACACCGACCCGCAACAGGATGGCACGAGACCCCGACTGCGGGTCTCCAACGAGCACGGCCGACACAGGCAACGAGCCCTTACCGACGGCAGTAGACGACGGTAGCCCGCAAGCACTGCGGACACACGCGCGGAGGACCTCCTTGGCGTGCGAGTCGACCACGCGACGTACGCCACGTCGGTGACGCCGCAAAGGAGCGGCGGGAGCAGCTGCGGCGGCAGCAAGGGTGTCGTCCAGTCCACCGTCCGGTTCAGCAGGGTCCTCCAATGGTGCGGCCGCCGCCGCCGTCCGCCGACGCGTTCGAGCGGGAGCACTGGCGGGCGTTGCGGCGGCGGCCGCCGACGAGTCCGCAGCCGCTGCCGAGCCAGACGGACCACCAACATGAGCACGCTTAGCCCAAGCAACATCCACCGGCACGCAGTTGCAGCCAGCCACGTGCCGCCTGGCCACGGTGCCGACGCCGGCCACCGGCAGTGAGGCCAGATGAGCTGCGAAGGCCGGTGACGACGCGTCGCCCCCGGCATAACGGGCGACAACGGGGGCGTGAAAACGCGGCTTGCGGCAGGGCTCCCCGTCCGGCATGCCGGCCGCCAAACGTGAAGCGGGCGCCCAATAACGCCAGCGCTCATCAGAGCGAAGAAAAAATGGCAGCAACAATGGGACAAGAGCAGCAGTCGCCACGGGGTGAGGAGGGGTGGTCCCTCAAAAAAAAAGAATGGGGAGCGAGGTGGGAGGTAAAACGAAGCGGTGGTAGCGAACATGCAGCGCTCCGAGCAAACACGGCGCACGGACGTCGATGGAGGGGAGGGAGGATGAGCACCGCGATGACGGCGAGAAAAGCGCGGCGTTGACCAGCTCAGGTGCGGGCAAACGAACCAGACTGAACAAGCCCGTCCGCCAAAACAGGACTACCGACGAGCACGCACCCGCCAGACGGGGGTGCCCCCAATGAGCCGCTGAGAGGGTGGGCCACACCGGGGCTACATTCATTGAAACGATTGCAGCCGCCAGGTGGCGCCCTGAGGGTCCTGCTCAGCAATTTGGCGCACCAATCAGCGGCGGATCTGGCCGCCACGATTGGACTTGGGGCTGAGAAAGCGGTCAGCACGCAGCCGCCAGAAGGGGGTGCCCCCAATGCGCCGCTGGGAGGGTGGGCCACACCGGGGCTACATTCATGAAAACGATTGCAGCCGCCAGGGGGCGCCCTGGGCGTCCTGCTCAGCAGTTTGGCGCACCAATCAGCGGCGGATCTGGCCGCCACGATTGGATTTGGGGCTGAGAAAGCGGCCAGCACGCACCCGCCACAGGGGGGTGCCCCTAATGCGCCGCTGGGAGGGTGGGCCACACCGGGGCTACAAGTAGTGCTGTGGCCCCAGACATGCCCATTGGGCTCATGATGTTGCTGTCTGGACCGCGCCGCAGACGTGTCTGAGGGTGGCGGATCGGCTTTCCTGTCTGTGTCTGGGGGTCATCCGGCTGCGCGCATGTGTCACCCAGTCGTGAGATGCATGGCGCACGCTCCGCGATTGCATGGCTTGCAGTGCGATTCCATTGGTCGAGGAGGTTTCCCAGGGTGGGTTCCCACGCAGTTCGTGGGATTGCTGTTTTGCCAGTTTCCTTTACGTCGCGAGGGCACATCGATGGCACACGATCCAGGAAAAAAGCTGGATCAGATGGGACTTTGATTGGTTCACAACACTCCTCACGTCACTGTCAGCCCTGTCGTGATTAGGCGTCTCTGCTCCATAATGCACACGCTTACAGCTCTTTTTTTACCGTAATCGCGTTTATTCATCCTATTGTTAATAGCGAGATGAAGGGCGATCGAGTGCCACTAAGCAGGCAAAACAAGCGCAAACGCATGGTACGGCACGACATCCGCGAGCTCCCCCTCTCACCCCGTCCAGCTGAACAACTGACAGACACAACAAGCACTAGAAGAAGAAGCAAAACATCGCACTGCCACATCGTCGGCGGTCTTTCCATTCCGCTTCTCTTGGTTCTTTGTTGGCGACTTCGAGGCGACACAGACTTGTCGTGGTTCGCCATGAAGTCACCCAAGGGGCCACTTCGCAGCGCAGACGGGCGCAACAAAGAAGAACCTTGCAATACAACTAATTAGCCGCATTGCGCATTTGTCCGCGGACCAAATATATTGGTTGATATGAATCTTTTGCATCATCTGATGGGCAGCACCGAATTGGCGGATGTAGTCCGAGAAGCGCGGCGCCCGTCGCGGGATCGGCGGTTTAAAGAAACACACCCGATCACGCGACAGCGCCGTGCACCCTGAGAGCTCTGCCACTTTCTACAGATCTGCTACTCTGAACTCCCACCTTCCACGCCGCACGCTCGGAACGTATCCGCCCCCAGCCCGCAGAGCCGAAATGTGCGCGTGCCACGGACCCGTACTCCTCCCTTGCGCCGCTCCACCGACTCTCCCGCGCCATCGGCGCCTCTCCCTCAGACCCCCACGACCATAAATTTGTCGCCCATCACCAGCCCCACCCGTCCTCTAGCCCCAGCACCCCCCGCCCGACAGTTTGGGCGCGCCCATACACGGCGGCTGGTCCGGGGGAAGGGAGCCGGTGTCAGCGGGGGGGAGGCAGAGGCCGAGAGTTGGGGAAGCGGCCGCAGCGCCATTATGCGGGAGGAATAAGTGGGGGGAGGGGCGGGGGGGGCATCGATGGCGGCGGTGCGTGAGGGAGGGGGGGACGAAGGTCGGGAAAGGGGGGAAGAGAGCGTTTGCGTGAAGCTGACTGGCGTCGGACAAGGCGCAGTTTCCACACTGTAAAGCCACAGGCATCCCTCTCTGGCCCTCTCTAGCTCGCTCAGATTCCTTCTGGCTTGGTCGCGGAGCTCTGGAATGACGGATGGCGCGAGCCAATCAGCGATCGATCTGCGTTGCACGAATGCCCGCGGTCCGCAAAAGGCCTTGCATCTCGATCAATCTCGGATGCCGTGCACTGGCTGTTGCTTTTCTCACCATTGCATGCTTGCAGTGATCATGCCCGAGTGCGCTGGGGGCGTGGCGCCTCCTGATTTATCAAATGGCTTGATTACAGCGAGAACCGCGCCTGGACTTGGCCGTGTGAGCTTGATTCTCGTTGTCTTAGCGGTGGGACATGCCACCCCAACAGAATAATTGTGTCGCCAGATCCCCTGATCTTCCATTCCACGTTGTACACTGCGATTCCGATGAGGTACAGTACCACACTGCGTCGCGCAGGAATCGCTTCGAAGTCGCGAAATAAGCCCGATGGCAGAACCGCTGACGATCGAGAGACCCGGCGGCGAGGGGCGAGCTGCACAGCCTGAGCGGAGCCACCGAGGATCCGGCCGTCGCGTCACCGGGTGCAGGGGAGGGCTGGTGGGGGGGGAGTCGCGTCGGGGGAACCGCCGCCGCGTGGATTAGTCCCACGGATGGGAGGGGCGCCGAGACAGCTTGGCCGCCTTACTGGGGAGGGGGAGGACGAGGGGGGGCGCAAGGAGGGATGCCAGTCGCCACTCGACGCGCTGCTCTTTTGCGCAATCGATAGCAGGAGTCACACAGACCGCGGGGGGTGCCGTTGGCGTCTTTACCCAGAACACCTGCGCCCTGCTTTCACGAGACCACGCGCAGGCTGGCCACCACTGCAGGGGCTGAGCCACGAGGGTGCGCCTGGGTCCACTTTCTGCACTGTTCCATCCCCTTTGCTTTCTTCAGAAGCAGGCGTGTACAGTAGATGCACTGGTATGGTCACACTGTGCCGCGGAACGCGACTACAATATCTGCTGTGGCTGCCCTGTTTCCGACAGAAGAAGAAGAACAAAAGAATAACAGCGGGGAGGACACAGGGGAGCCCAAAAGAGCATATCCATGGACAGGGGGGGAGGATGAGCGTTGTTCCCTTCGTGTGTTCGGGACGTACACGGCTTGCCCGTCCCCCCTACGCCCGTCCCCCCCCCGGCTGTGATCCTGCACTGACCCGTGCAACTGCCGTACGACAAAACGTATGTCCCATCTTCATTATCCTTCGCCATATTGGTCCCACCACTGGAAGACGGCAACGGCAGAGCGATCGCCTTGGCGCCTTTGCATTCGCCTGCGAACGATGGGCCCAGCGATGCGGGGGCAAGACGTGATCCGTCGGATCAAGTCATCGCCCACGGCTCATCCTGGATCGTCAGGCACCCCTCTCAAAGTGCCTTCACAGGTCGAAATTGGTTTGGGTGTCACCCCCCTCACAGGGGTCGTAGTGGCCGAAACAGGGGACGTCCCCTGTTTCTTCGTATACGGCCTCTCTGAGAGGGGTAATTCGTATTGGCCACTTATATTTTAGCACGTTGCAGCTTGCCTTTTCATCCTTGCGATGTATTGCGTAGACCCAGAATAGCAGCCTTAACTAGGCGTGGCGCTCAGGGGCGCATTAATCGCCTGCGCTCCGAAACACGGGGCACTCCCAACAACCCTACTGTACATACAACCAGGGTTGTAAGTTCATGTTTAATGTGCAGATGGTTCGATGAATCAGTTGTATTCAAGAAGTGAACTAAACCAAACGGTAAACGACTTGGTTGTATTTATTCTTCATCGCGATGCTACTCAAGAGTTTCATTGGCACCACTCCCGTGCAGTTAGCTTTATCGTTCGCCGCTGTACACTGAGACTGGACACTCCCCCCCTCGGGGTCCGGAACGCGGGAATGTCCAGTCTCAGTGTACTGTACAGTCATTGCGCATTTATCAGACTCCCGCTTATAAGGTACCCTGCTTTATAACTGAGTGCAACTCGATCGCTCCAGTGCGGGGCCCGTCGCACTTGATTGCACTTGAAGTGATCATCCACAGCTGATCTGCGATCGAGTAATCTGTGGCCTCAAGTCCGTCAGATTCTGCCTGCCTACCCCCCAGGAACACCTCATGAAGAACGAGATTCAAGTCTTGCAACGTCCCTCTGTGTCTCATTGTACCAGTTATGACCCAACTACACGATCGAGCGCCATGAGCGCCTCCGTTCGTTGTCGTTTCGGAACAGATTGCCCAATCAACTGTAAAATATGACGTGGGCTACAAAGAGCTCCACCCTGCTTTACAAGGGCACAATGACTGTACTCACAGCTGCGCTGTGAACGCTGGTCGCACAAACAGGACGTATTTGCGACGCTGGTGGCAACAACGTCACCCCCACATCTGAGCCCGGACTCGGCTGTCTGGTTCGCTCTCTCACAGCGAGCTCGACGACTGCCGCAGCACACCGTTAAGTACTGTGAAACGTGGCTTTTTGAGTACCACGTGTACCAACGACGCTCTTCGCATTGTTAGGTTCCACCTGAACGCTCCACCGTTCAAGTGAAGCAGGTTGAATTCCGTTCATGTTTTGTAAACCAAACCATTCACTGTCAACCCTGCATACAACACAGTTTTTACCGAGGTCCCGTCTTTACTTTGAAAAGTAGCCACAGTCAGTCCGTCCTACCTTATTGCTGTCTTCCCAAATTTGGCCGATGTGGTCGAAGTCAAGAAAGGGTCTCGGTCAACTGCCCATTGGTCGAACGACTTTATCCGGCTGAATC
>ENA-ORXR01002359-ORXR01002359.1-marine-metagenome-genome-assembly--contig:-NODE-2359-length-18164-cov-18.885443_pt1 | contig 18164 bp, 23 predicted proteins | sample MGYA00237866_ERZ511479 | MGnify/ENA metagenome assembly ERZ511479 | reverse complement strand
GGGCTTGCCCGGGGCGACGGGGGTCGCAGGGCCGGACCTGCGCGGGGGGGGGGGGCGTGCGTGCTGCGCTGGCGGCGGCGGCGCGGGGGTGGGTATCCTCGCGGCGCGCCCGACCAGCGGCGGTGGCGGCGGCGACGACGCCCCGCACGCGCCGCGCCGTGGTGGGTGGCGTGGGGCCACGCGGGCGCGCCCAACGGGTTGCCGCGCACCCGGCCGTGCGGTTGGTCTCGCCGACCCGGCTTTGGACGCGGCCCCCCTTTTGACTTTCTGCACGGCGGCAGTTCGACGGCCGCCGCTCACTGGGCCGACGCGACGCGGTTCGGCGCGGCCGCCGCTCGTGCGGCCCGGAGCGCGACGTTCGGCTGCCCGCCTGCAGTTCCCGGGGGGAATGCAGCTCGACGGGGACCGATGGTTGGGGACGGTCCGGGCGATGGCGCCCAGCGGGCGGGGCAGGGACGCCCGCCGCGCCGCGGGCATTCGTTGGCTATGCTGTCGGGGGGGGGGATGGGACGGGGAGGTGGTTTGGTGGTGCCGTGCGGCGCGCCGTGCGCCCGCCTTGGCGGCTGCGTGGGGGCGTCAACAGTTGTTTCCTGCATAATTGGCAGCCAGCGACGAAAGCACAATGAGAAGTTCGCACGCTGCGAGTGTGCAGCGCCGTTTTGCAGCACATTCGCTCAGGCGCGCCTCTCTTTTTTTCCTCACGACGCATTCCCCTCGCCTCGCTCCCGTCGCACCACATCCCTCCCCCCCACCCGCCACCGCCGTCGTGCCCAACACCCAAGCAACGGCGGGCGGACGGCGACGCGTTGGCCTCCTCCCTCAACCAGGCGCCGCCATCCCCTTTGTCGTTGCGGCCGTCCCCCCGCCCCCCGGCCACTGTGCTCTTGGTCCCGTCTCTCCTCCTCGGCCCCCCGTCGCGGCGCTGCTCTTCGATTGCCCCGCCCCAGGCGTTTGCGCGAGGCTCGCCATGAATCTCACTTGGCGCTCCCTGCCGGCATAGTGTCTGTCCGACGCGACCCTTCTTCGCATCCCGCTGGCCTCCGCGTTGTTCCCTCGCTTGGCGCTGCTCTGGGAGCTCCGCAGTGGGGCAAGGGCACCGTCGGCACCAGGGGCGGGTGCAGCGCGCACTGGGAACAACACCTTCCCCCGCCGTTGGCCGTCGAAGCGGGGGCGCTCGCCGATTTATTGGTTGGGTTGGACGACGCGGCTACGCGGAGTCGCTGCGCTGGCAACTGGACCGTTTCTCCTGCCCCTCGCGCGCGACGAGCGTTACTGCCGTGCTGCGGCGCGGCGTGACCCCGCTTGCCACCACCGTTGCTGTCTGCGTCGTGGGCAGCACCGCCGCCATGGTTGTCGCGGTGCGGGACACGCGATCGTCACTGGGCATGGCCGTCGCCCCGATCGTCGGCGTCGGGTCGGGGCTCGCCGCCTGGGGGGCGCCCCCCTCCCGGGACGGAAAGTCACCCGCCGGGGATGGCGGCGCCTACCGCCACCCCGCTCCCTCCTCCATGATCAAGGCCGGCTGTGGCGGTGCTGCCGTCACGGGCGGTGGTGGCGCCGCGGACGGGCGGTCGCCCTCTCAGCGGCCACGGCGGCGGCGCCGACGGGCTCTCCCCGTGTCTGCCCACCCCGAGCCCCCACCGCTACACCTCTAGACGAGACGTGGGGGGGAAGAGGCGGCGGTAGACCATATTCCCTTCCCCCCCCAACGTGCTTTGGTTGAATGCGATGCGACGGAGACGTGTCGGCACCGTCACTCGGATCACAGCGCGGAAGGGGGACACTCACACAGCGGTGGCGACGGAGACGGTGGCGGCGGCGGTGGCGACGACTACGGCGGGGGGCGGCCACGCCCCACGGTTTGGGGTGGGGGGAGCCCAACCCCGCCATCGCATCCCCCGTGCGGGTGTACCGACCGCACACCCGTCGGCCGGGCGTGCGGTGGCGGCGGCGGCCGACTGCTACGGTCCTCTACATGGCCTGCCGGCGGCTGCCGGCCGACCACGCCGACGCGGTAAGTCACCCCGTCGGCCGGCCACTGCGCTGGGGGGGGGGGCGGATGGGGGGGCGCCACGGCGGCGCGGCCGCCCGTCGACGTCTGCTCTGCGCCATGGCGCACCGCGCGCGTGCGGGCTCCCCTTCGTGCTCAGCGGGCGGCGTCGGCGCCCGTCGCGCCGAGCTGTCCCGGTTACCGTTACGGCCGGGTGGCTTTGACGGTCGAGACGCGCAACAGCAACTGGACGCTCGGGCCGTCTTGCGTGGCGGGCGTCGCCGCCTCTTGCTCTAAGGTCACCGGCGAGTGCCTGTTCCTCAACCTGACCGCCGGCGCGATCAACCCCAACGGCGATGTGAGAGTGCTGGTAACCCTGCGCTTGCCCCAGCCCTGCGGCGGCCGCGCTTCGTGTGGGTCGTCTGAGAAGCTGGCGCCGATCGATGCGGCAATGTCCGAGGTGGATGCGGCGACTGGGGGCCGACAGTTTCTCTTTTGTCGGTTTCGCCGGCTACACGGCCGACGGCGGGGTCGACAGCTGCTTTGTCGACGGCGTCCTCGATCGTTGAGCCGACATCCGGGCGGGCGGTCGCCCCCACGGCGGTGCTGCCGACTGTGTCGCCGTGCGCCTCCCCGCCCGCGTGATCCTTTGGCGGCGGTTGGCGGACATGCACGGTGGCCACCTCTTGTGTCGCAACGACTTATCCAACTTGATCGTCGCGAAGGAGACGACGGCCTTTGCGAGTTCGGCGCCTCGGCGGTGGCGACTATTTTGCGCTCGATCCCCAAGGCCGACGTGTACGGGCACGTGGGCGTTTTTCTCGTTGCATCTGCACTCATTATTCGGGCTGGAGGACACCCTCTGCGCCGTCGACCCGTCAGTGAAGCGACCGTATGGAGTTTCCGCCCTGTACGTGGCGGTGCGGGCAGTGTCGTCAGTGTGGGCAATCAACCTCCTCGTCGGCACCACGCCCGGCAAGTGCATTCAGGACGTGCCGTCGTCGATCCGTCTTTGACGGCGGGGGGGTGGCCTTTGTGGTTGTGGCGGACCGGGGGTGCCCACCAGTCCGCTCGCGGCGCTTGGCCGGGGGGCAGGCGAGGGGGGTGGGGCTGTTCAGGGATGGTCTCCGTTGCTGGGCGGGTGGAGGAGAGGGGGGGGGCCAGTACCGATTGTGTGGCCGCCACAGCCGACCCTGTCGGCAGTGCACAGCCTCCATCTCTGGTGAGCGGCTTGCACTGGCGGCGGCGTCGTTGTTGGCTCAGCTGGTGTTGGGCGCGTCGACGGTCGGGGGCTTTTTTTTTCCGGCGTCTGCGCGCGGCCGAGGCTGATCGTCATGCTGTGCAGGTCCTTCATGTGTGGGGGGACGGGGTGATGATGGGGCAAGCGGTATCGCTGGGCTCCTCGGCGGGCAGAGGGGGTGCGGCGGGAAAGGGCCGGCGTGCGTGTTAGTGGCGGTGGAGGTGCCGCTGGGTCGGACACGAGTGAACGTTGTGTCTGTCATTCCTGTTTAGCATTGTCATTGTTTCTGTGTAAGCAGGCATCCCCAACGCACAAAACAAAACGCAAAAAACAGACGACTCGTCACTGCTGTCTCGCAAAAACGCGTTCTGCATCCTCGATAAAGCTCGTGACCGACACGACCACCCCGTGACGTGCCGCCCATTCACCCACCAAACAAATGGCGGTCGCGTGCGGGTCCGGGCTCCGCACCAAACTCTCGCCCGTGACGCAGTGATCCAAGCAGGCATCCCCCAACGCATAAAACAAAACGCAAAAAAAGAACAGGCAACTCGTCACCGCTACACGGCAAAGCGCTGCATTCTCTCAATAAAGCTCGTCACAGACGCAACCACCCCGAGGCGCCCCCCCCAGTCGCCCAGCAAACACACGGCCATCTTGTGCACATCCGGGCTCTCCACCAAACTCTCGCCCGTGACGCCGTGCTCCTCCGCCGCCGCCCGCACGATCGCGTGCAGCGCCGCGCGCTGTGGCGCGTCGTACACGCGCGCCACGCACTCGACCAGCCGGTCTGCCGTTTCCGTGACCGTCCAGTCGCGGGCGCCGGCAAAGATGTCTGCGTTTGACGGCCGCGGGGCGGCCGCCTGCGGCCGGGGCGCGGCGGTCGCTCCCGCCGACGGTACGGTGGGTGGCGCGGCCGAGGCGGCGGGAGTGGCGGCGTTGCACCCTGCCCCTGCCGACAGGGGGGCGTGGGAGGCGGTGGCCGTCGCCGTCGGGGCTGAAGTCGCTGACGCAAAAGGGGGCGGGGGCGTGGTGCGCCCGCCGCCGCCCGCCGAGGGCGGCGGGTCGGTGGCCGGTGGGATTGCCGGCCGCGACGCTGCACGGTTGTGCGATTCGGCGGCCTTGTCGCCGCCATGATCAATGGCCGCCTTGCGGGTCGCGCCCTTGAAATCCTCGAGCGGGTCACTCCCCGCGTCCGACGCCGCTTCGTTGGCCTCGCCGTCGCCCGCCGAGTCGCCGACCGCGTCCACCCCGCCCTCTGGCTCTGCCCCGCCGCAGTCGAGCACCGCCGCCACGCTGCCGAGCTCCTCCTCCAACGCAGCGACCGACTCAAACGGCTGCACGGCCGTCGACAGTTGCTCCGCTTGCGCCAGGGAGAGTTTGTCCTCCACATTTCCGACCATCACCAGCACCTGCCGCGCCGCCGCAAAGTCCGTCGGGTCGGAAACGCAGCGCACTACCGCCGCCGCCCCGCCGGGCAGGCCGTCGGCCAGCCCAGCCACCACGTCGACGGTGGCGCCGAGGACGCCGCCGACCACGGGGGCAAGGCTCACCCCAATCTTGACGGCGGACTTGGCCAGCGCCACTTTGCGCTCGCGCTCCTCCTTGTCAATGAGGTACTGCCCAATATTGTTGACCTGCTTGATGGCCTCGCGCAACTGCAGGCCAGCGCATTTGGCGTCTTTCCTTATTTCAGCCAGGCAACGGTGGATGCCGACCACCTCGGCATAAAAGGTGGAGTGTAGTTGCATGGCCGTGCCGGCCACGGAGATGTGCACCCGCTCCACAAGCCCATTCTCCGCAGCGCGGCGCACGAGTGAGGCAACGATGGTCCGGTCGCACGGCGTGAGCACCCCAATCACCGGCTGGTACACGCGCTCAAACCAGTCCACGCGCCGCGCCGCGGTTTCCTCGGCCGTCTCGACGCCAAAGACGCCGGCGCGGGCGGCATACAGTAGCACGCGGTGGGCCAGCACGTGCCACCGCACGTCCCGGTCGTCGGGCGACGTCAGCGCCGCCTCCAGGGCGCCCACCGAAAGGGTGGCCGGCGCGGCCACAAAGGTGTCGTACGCCGCTTGGAGGGCCACCAGCGCTTGGGTGGTGGGATCCGCCGCAGCCACGTCGGTGCTGGTCGCGTCTGTAGCCGCCAGCCACGCAGCTCTGGCTGACTCGAGCTCCTGCTCCGTCCTTGGGACGGTCTGTTCAAACACGTCCCGGAGCTGCTTGTTCGTGGTGGACAGGCCAGCGAGCGCACGACTAGAGCGAGAGCCGTGTGGGACGGCGCGCCACTCAAGAAGGAGGCGCACCACATCGAGGTGCTTGGACCGTGCCGCCACTCGGAGAGCGGTTGTCTTGCTCTTGTTCAACGCGTCCACCGCCGCGCCGCCGCACAGAAGCACGTACGCCACCTCCTTGTGGCCGTTCAAAGCCGCCAAGTGCAGCGGCGTCCTGCCATCCGCCTCCTTGGCGTCGACCGCCGCGTGGGCGCGCAGCAGCACGTCCGCCACCTCCTTGCGGCCGTTCAAAGCCGCCGAGTGCAGCGCGGTCCTGCCCGAGGACCCGCCCGCATAGAACACCACACTCGGCTCGCTCTCCACAGCCGCTTCTATTGCTGCTACGTTTTCGGCCATAGCCGCCACTAGAAAGGCGCTTCCCACCGCCTGGCTCACCGCCGCGGTGCCCGTCGACCCGCTCGCCATCGCGCGGCCGTCCCCCGTGGCGTCCTCCCAGTCCCGGTAGCTCCCACTCCGCGCGCGAGGCCGTAGCTGCGGACGCAGCCGACCGGCCCGGGCGGTGGTTCGTCTGGGGGCGGCGCGACACGCCAAGGCTCGCAGCCACGGCGACGGCAGCGTCCGCGGCGGGCGGTGGCGGCGTCAGCGACTGGCAATGACAGACGAGGGGGCGGGCGCTGGTTGCGAGCGCCGTCGTCGGGGGCACGGTCGCGACGGACGCGGAGCACGGGATCGCCCCGCACGTGCGACGCGGTGATACCAGTCGGCGTAGGAATGCCTGAGATCCGCCGGCACGGCGCCGTCACCTGGTCTTACGGGCTCTATCCCATATTGGCCGCATCTCCGGGCCTTGAGGGCCTTCCGGCACGCCGCGTCCGCTGCCGATTGACGCCCGTGCCACTGCCACGACCAATCATGTGCCTGTATGACCCCGCTTCCCAGGCCCCTGGGGCCGGCCTTCCACGGTGGCTAAAATTGGCCCGGACGTTACAATTATTCTTTTCTCCTCACGTCTTTCGTCATCACAGGCGTCTGACATTTGTGACCACTCCTCCTTACATCAGGGAGGTGGACCGCGGACCACCTGCTTCCCAGCGTGCGTGCTCGTTCCCCAGATGCGCGCGCGCTGCGGTCTGGGTGCCCGCCCTGCAGGGTTGCCTATGATCCCGCTCTCTGGCGACAAGCCACATGCCCGACCGGCCTCTTCCCGTCTCGCTCCGGCAGGCCGCCACCGCATGGTCGTTCGCCGCCCCCTCCCTCCACCACCCCCAAAGTTGGGGGGTGACGACTCACTATCTTCCCACGCACTTCCCTCTCCCTCGCCCTTCCGGGCACCACTCCGCTCGACGGCGTAGTGTGCGGCTCTGCCTATCTCTTTCCACCTTTGGCCCTGCGTCGGTTTCCCCCACCCCTACAATCCCCGCACCCCCCGGCTCTTCCCCATCTCCTTCCTCCCCCCTCCTCTACGGGCCGTAAACCTGCCCCCGCGCGCTCGCCCCTTGGCTCGTCGCCTCCCCCCCATCTACGCACCGGGGGTTGGTGGTGGTGGTCATCCCGGTCGTTGCCATGGTCTCCAAGGCGGTGCGTGAGACGCACGCCAAACTGACCAAGCACATCAACCGTTTGGTTGGTCGCCGCATGTCGCCAGCGTCGATGGCCAAGGTGGAGGTCTTGCTGGACTTGGTCGAACATTTTGCGATCGACAACCCGACGATCAACTTCCACTTGCACATGTCTGGCTACGACCTTGGCGGCAAGGTGTTTTGGGTGCCTATCTTTGAGGACCAGGTCGTCCTGGACAGTCCTGCAAAGCGTGTGCTCAACATGGTCTACCGTTACATTGAGAGCACCGACAGCATGCTTGCTGGCTCCACCACTTTGCTGGAGGGTAAGACCTGGCGGGCCGCGGCCAAAAACCGGTCCTACAAGACGTCGGTCCCACGCGGGCTTCCTCCTACGGCCTCTAACCTGACGTCTTCCACCACACTGGCTGCGACTGGAGCCCCCTCGACTGGGGCAGCTCCCCCCCCGTCTACTTTGCCGGACCTGAACGGCGCGGACGGCGGCAATGCGGACCCTGACGACCCGCGCACCGACGATGATGCGCGCACCGACAACTCCGCTACAGACGAGGATGAAGAGATTCTTTCAAAGGCTGCTCCTACGGGCGGCCGCAACCGCTCTTCGGCGAAAACCTGCCCCGAAACCGCCACCCCGCCGCTGCCAGTGATCCCGAGCCAGTCGTCCAAGCAGGTGGTGATGGCGTTTTTGACGGCGTCAACCAAGCCGCTGACGCTGATGAGGACTCTCGTGCCGTCAATGGTCAAGAGTGTGCGCAGCGGGGCCTCCGTCGCCAAGATCCGAGTCAGCCGCCCCTGGTGGCCCAAGACAGACAAGGGTAAGCTGTGGCCGCAAACAGTCGAAGTGGACCACGTGCTTCTGCGCGCGGCAGACAAGACCAAAGGCCCGACAAACGGCGAGACGATGGTGTCCGTGCGGAGAATGTTGGCCACGCGCTCGGCGCCTGCCCTCGAGAGGGTGGCAGACATGCTGCTGATGGTCGAGAGGGAGCCAAAGGCGAAGGCGACGCTCATCAAGTTCAACCTGCGGCTGCAGCGGACGCAGCTACGTCGCACCGTTCCGTTAGCTCCCATGACTGGCATGACCATCGCTGGTGTTGAACCTGCTGTCCAAGGCCAGCCCTCGGCGCCCAGTGGCTTCGTCCAGCCGTCAGCGCCCACCGGCCAAGGACAGCCCTCGGCGCCAACACCTGCGGCCGTTCCGTTTTCCCAGGGCGCCCGCCCATCTCTCGCTGCGGCTGCGGCGGCGGGCGGTAGTGCACAAGGACGTGCACCACGCGTCGGATTCGGTCTCCACGCTGCTAGCTTGCCGCAAGGAGAACGAGTTGCGGCATCAGCATTTGACCAGACGCGTGTGCGCGAGGCGCTGGCGGCAGCCGCGGCTGCGATCCAAGAAAGCACCGCGGCAACAACGGCGGCGCCAAGTACGCGGATGGAAATCACGAGGGCGACAAGCACGGTGGCGGAAATCACGGTGGCGGAAATCACGGGGGCGGCAATCATAGGGGCGGCAAGCACGGCGGCCGCAAGGACGGTGGCAGCTGGCACGAGAACGGAAATCATGGGGGAGGCAAGCATACGGGCTGTAAGAACAGCGACCGCAAGGAAGGTGGAAGCAAGCGCGGTGGCTGCAGTACCGGTGGCGGAAACGAGGGCACCGGCAAGGGCCGCGGCGGCTCCGTCGGCAGCGGCAAGCACGGCAGCGGCAAAAATGGCGGCGGCGCCGACGGCACCAGCAAGGACGCCCGCGGCAAGCAGTGGGGTGGCACTCACGGCGGCGAAAAGCACGGGAGCGCCAAGCACGGCGGCAACAAGCACGGTGGTGGAAAGGACAGTGGCGTTAACCACGGCGGGGGCAGTGTCGGCGGCGGCCAAAAAGGCGGCAGCAAAGGCCGCTCCGGCAAAGGCCACTCCGACGAAGGCGGCGGCGGCCAAGAAGACGGCGGCAAGGACGGCGGCGGCAAAGGTGATGGCGGCAAAGACGGCAGTGGAAGCGATGGCGGAGGCACAGTCGGACGGGAAGAGTCTGCCAACGACGGGCGGGGCTGCTACGTCGACCGCTGCGGTTGCCCCTGAAGCTGCGTCCGCGTCCGCCAAGCAGATGTCGCTTGCTGCACAGACGCCTACGCATCGGCTGTCGAGGCAGGTATCACCTGCGTTTACACCGCGTCCTAGGCCACCGCCGCTGCCGACGCCGGTGGTGCCCAAGTCGACATGGGCGCAGCTGCCTCCTACGGCTAAGGATATCGAGACAGCCAAGCTGCCGTGGCTGCGAGCGCTGCTGCCGTCATCGGCTCGAGAGGTCCCGTCGGCTGCCGCGGCGAGTAAGGCGCCATCGTCGACGTCAATTGGGAGCAGAAACGCGCAGTCAAGCGCGTCGACAGCGGCGGCGTCGGCATCAACGGCAACATCGTCTCATCAACCACCCCTGGCTTTTTCCACATCGTCACCGCTTGTGCCCACCGCTATTGCTGCCCCAACGCGGCTGCCCGCAGCACTATTGTCTTCGACTCCGCAAGACGCAGGCGCATTAGCCCCAGATTCCAAGCCTGCTTCTCGGGCGCCTCTGCGTCTAGAGCCGAAAACTCCGCCCCCCAACACCGTCTCCCCGTCTGTCGGCTCCCCCGCTCCCGGAAGTCCTTCCGCAGATTCACCGCCACCGGACGGGCTTCCGCCCAGCCAGCTTCCGCCCAACACGCTGCCGCCTGACAAGCTGCTGCCAGACGCGCTTTCGCTCACAAAGCGGCCACCCGATGAGCAGCAGGCCGAGGACGCCAACCACGTCGACGCAGCGTCCCCCTTGGGTGCTGGCGCACCAGCTTCAGGGCGAACCATGGCCGGAGCACCCCCACGGCGACCAAAGGCGGCCGCAAGGCCGCTGGCGGGAACTCTCGCTCTGTCGGTGAGGTCGATGGCGGCGAGGCAGCTGGCAGCCGCCGCTTCGGCTGGCGCTCCCAAGCCGCCCCCAGCCCCCAAACGATCGGCAGCGGCCAAGACGCCGCCGCCGGTCAAGCCGCGACCAGCCGCCAAGCCGCTGCCGGCCAAGGCACGAGTTTCTCCCAAGCTGGCGGCGGCATCCAAGCCCCCGTTGCCGCCTAAGCCGCCGCTGGCAAAGAAGCCAAACAGGGCCCCAACGTCGACGCCGTCGGCAGCAACAAGACGAGGAGCGAGCACACGGAGTGCAGCACCTCCAAGTTTCGCGCCATCGACAAGGCGTGCGCAGGCGACACGAGCGTCCGCCGCGTCATTGCATTTGGCTGCGTCAAGACCCGCGACGCTGCCGGCGACGCGGTCGACCCGAGCTTCCACGAAGGCGACGCTGCGGAAGGGGACGCCCGCAACGGCGACGCGGGTGACCGCCAAGGTCGCTGCGGTGGTCCCCCAAGAGCAAACTCGCACGACTACACCGACGCCCGCCGCGGGAGGAAGCCGCACGCCCACCGCCACGGCACGCTGCCCACCCAGTCCCCCTCTCGTCGGTATTGCGGTGGCAGTAGCCGCCATGAATACAGCGATGACATTATCTCCACAGGCGGCGACTGGCGGCACGTCGGCAGGGGCGGACGGCGGGGCTTCTTTACGCCCGACAGCTGGAGGGGATGGGGACGTGCGAGCCCGTCCTCGCGGGTCGAAGCGGCCTCGAGCCAGACCTGGAGCCCCTGCATCTGACGCAGAAGAGCCGGCCGCAAAGTCGATCCGTCGAGAGCCAACCGCCAAGTCGGCGCCCGCAGCGCCAGCCACTAAGCCGGTGCGTCGGTCGCCGCGCAAGAAGGGGCGCGGCGGTCAAGGGTGTGGAATATGAGGACCGTCAAATGTCTTTGTCCTTGTGTTGCGTTTATCACGTGCTTGAGTGCGTCACTTGTTCGGCTTCTTTGTGGACTGCGTATGCAACGGAAAGCTCTTTATCATGCAGTGGTCAGCTCAGCGACAGAGTAACAGGCCCTGCAGCGCTTGCGTGCCAAGCGTACGGTTCCCAGAGAGGCTCCAGGAAACCCCGAGTCAGGTCTGGGAAGGCGGCGAGCGCAAGACGAAAGCGCTTTGCATTCGCCGTGGGATTTGATGTCTACTGCAGCAGATCCGCATCATTGCCTATAAGTAACACTTGACCATTTGACAGAATCAACTTAAATAATATACTTGATGATAAAGTACGATTGACGAGAGAAGCGGTTGACCGCCTTTTTCGGTGCTGTGCCAGAGCGTGATTCGGAGGTGGGGGGGGGGCGCGCACGCGTGCCCGTGGCGAGCGGCTTGTTGCGCTCGCGGTAGTCGCTGGCACCCCACTCCGCTCGGTCCATAAGTGATCACGCCGGCAGTTCATCACGCCATTGGATGGCTTCCTTTTTCCCCAGCATCATCTTCTCCCTCACCATTTCCCCCCCCTTCGTGTGCACTTCTCTTCGTGATCCCCCCTTCACCCCCTTACTCTCCATTTGACCTCCCCTCCTGGCTCTCTCCCCTCCCTCACTCCCTGGCAATGAACGTCTCCTGCGTTCCGGTGTGCGCTCACACGGACCGCACCTTGCCCCTGAAGCACCCTAAGTACCTGGCGGCGGTCAAGCGCGGGGAGGCAAGCCCGCCCCTCTCCGCCTTCATCTCGGAGGAGGTTTTTCGCATGGTGGCGGGGCACGTGGTCAAGCTGGTGCCGCAGCCCAACCAAGCCAACATGTTCGCGGCGCAGCGTCTGATGCGGACCGTGGGTAAGGGGTGTTTTGCGCGTCCTACCTTTTGCATCATGATATGTGAGCTGCTCTTTGTGCCGGAGGGCCATTCAGACACCGAGTGTCGCCGGTACCACCGCAGGATTGCTGCAGAGTTTGCTGGTAGTATGTGGGACTTGCTTTATTGCACGGACCCTGGATACACATGCAAGGAACATCGAGGTGCGGCGGGGGCAGCCGAAGATGTTATTCAGCAGTCGCACGGTTTGTTTGAGTAGCTCGAGTCTCGCTTTAATCCTCTAGCTTGCTTTGTTGGCTATCTCGTTGACACTGCCTACAATCGAGCCGCCGCGCTGGTCGACAGCACGTCCGCGTCCGAAGAATACAAAATCAAAAGTCTGTCGTTGGCTACCTCCCCCGCCTTGAAGACCAACATGTCGGCGGCGGCGGTCAGCGCGGCGGCGGCGACGGCGGCGGTGGTAGTTGCCACGTCCGTTGCCACAACCGTCGCCTCGCAGGCTAGCTGCACGTCGGCGAGCTCAGCGGACGGGCGAAGAAGACTGGGCTGGCCGCATCCGACTTGGTGGCCACCACCCTGCCCGTCACGCGGTCGGGCTAGCGTCGACCGCGGCGGTGGCGTTCGCGGACAGCGACAGTTGACCCCCCCACCACCGCGTCCACCCGCAGGAGCAGCCAACAGCTTGCCGCCGTCCGCCTTCCCCGTCTCAAAGGCCACCAGCACGTCGGCGGCGGCTGGCATAGCGACCACGGCGGCGGCAGTTGTACCCACCAGGTACTGTGCCACCATCGACGCAGCTTCAACCGGCCTCACATCTCCGTACGCAGTAGAGTGGGCGTTTGCGCGCTCCTTCCGGGCGCCCCAGTCTCCTTAGCTGTCTCCGACTGGTCGGCGGCCGTCGTTGAGACGTCGAAGCTGCTGGTCTTTGGCGACGGCACGACCGTCACCACAATCGCTGCCGCGTCGGCCGGATGCTTGGCCGTGTGAGTTGTGCACACGTCCAGAACAGCTGCATCGGCCGCCACCGATATTCTAATGGTCCCCACTTGGTCCGTGGTGGTTCTCATGGTGCCGAAGACGGGGGCGGCGGTGGCCGCGACGTGTGCTGCCGTAACCGCCGATGCGTCGGTCGCCCGCTTGTACATGAGGGCTGGAAGCATGACCGGCTGCTGTCAGGCGCTCGTCCGCGCCTCATGTGCGAGAACTGACTCGTCGGCGGCCATCAGCTTGTCGCCAACGGCGACGGCCGCCGCCACCGACATGTCCGTCGCCGCCACCGCCGCCGTGTCCGCCGGTTGCATGTAGGAGAGTGCGCCAAAGAGAAAGGGCGGCTTCACCTCGGCCGCCTCCTTGTGGATGGACTTCATGATGTCGGTGGCCGTTGGCTTGGCGGCCACAGCGACGGCAGGGGTTGCCGACAAGTCCTTCACCGTCGCCCCCGCCACGTCCCGGGGGTAGCACGTACGGGGCTCGGGGGTTGCATGCAGGGGGGGATCGGGTCGAAAGACAGGGGGGAGGGTGAAGTATGAAAAGGGCATCGAAGAGGAGTCGATTGTCAAAGTGGGAGCTCGCATGTCAAGAGGTCCACGCCATTAGGGGCCGCCGCCAAGGCCGGCAGGTCCTGTGGCAAGCGGGACCGGCCCGAAAAACAGTTGCCACAAGGAAGGTATGGAGCCCGCTCGCAACCGCTGTGACTACGGCACGGGGCCGTGGGGCACCGGGTAGGGCGTCGCAACACAGGGTCATGAGAGAGCGGGCTGGAAGCGGCCGACGCCACGAGTGTCGCGCTACGGAGCAACAGGGCGTGGCCCAGAAAAGTTTCCTGGAGGGGCCCGCCGAAAACAGCCGCTGGGTGACTGCAATCCGCCGCTTTGAGGGCCCCGGCGTGGCGTGAGGCCATCACGTGGACATGGCGCACTGGTGGGAAAGATCTTGAGCCACGCTACGCTGTAAACAGCTCTGTAGGGAGAGGAACACAGTGCGAGCGGTGAGACAGTGGCTCTCTGGGAGACCGTTTGATGCGATGGACGCGTGGCGCAACAGAGCGCGTGCGCGGCACGGGTGCATGGAGTGCATTGACCGGTGTCGTGGCCCCTCAGCCTCATTGAGGCCCATCAGATGTCCTGGATGGATGTGTCAGAACACTGTCGAGAACATGCAGCAGCGCGGCAGCCAACCGCCGGAGGATGCCTGGCGGGCCTGCAATTACACCGCGACGGGATGCGTCCTTCAGCGGGAAATCGGCGGTGTGAGCCCGACATCCACAATGACGTGTCAGATGCAGAGTCCGGCACGGACCTTGTCCGCCAATGAAAGCCTGCACTCAAGATGTATCCAAGAATAGGTCGTGCGAGATGTAACATCTCCCCAATAGAGCTAGTGTTGCTGACAGAAATTGTTGGCTTGTGAGGGCAGTTATCGTGGTCATCGCTGTGCTTGTCGGAGAAGCTTGAAACCCGCTGATCCAGCCAGCTAAGGTGGGGTCACGTGTCAGGGCAGGACAGCCCTGATGCGGATACCTCGCAGCGCGCCCTCTCCTGCTTCGCTCCTTCTGTGTAGGAGCGTGCCCGCTACCGACATGAACATGGCTGAAGTTCTCCCGTCCATGCCCATTTGACAGAAGTGTGCCGCTCGCTGGGCTGTTCGGGCATGCTCAATTGCCGGGGGCGTGGTTCTCTCTGGGCTGTTCCTGTGTCTTTGCGGTATGATCTCATTCTGACCGTTTCCGCTATAGCAGGATTCCCGTATTTGCAGGCTCAGAGTGGAGCCCGTACGCCCAGGTGACGGCGCCGTGCCGGAGGATCGTAGGTATTCCTACGCCCACAAAGGAACCCACCCAATCCTCCGGCACGGCAGCGTCATCGGCTCATATGGGCTCCTTTGGCCCTTGCTCCATGCCCTATGCGCGTGTCTGCATGGCACGTCCCCTATGCGGTCGCAATCAGACAACCAGTTCGGCCAGCCACGCAGAATGCGTTAACGTGTCAGGGCCGGAAAGCCCTGGTTGGGATACCTTGCAGCGTCCCTCTCCTTCTTCTCTCCTTCGGTGTGGGAGCGCTCCTGCTACCCACAGGAATACGGATGCAGTCATCCCGTGCTTACTCACTTGCCAGCCATGCGAGGTTTGCTGGGCTGTTCGGGCATGATCAGTTGTCAGTGGCGTGCTGCTCCATGGGCTGTTCCTGTCTCTCTGCGGTGGTACCAGAGTCTGACTGTTTCCTCAATAGCAGGAGTTCCCCATTCGCAGGCTCAGAGTGGAGCCCGTACGCCCAAGTGACGGCGCCGTGCCGGCGGATCGTAGGTATTCCTACGCCCACAAAGGAACCCACCCAATCCTCCGGCACGGCAGCGTCATCGGCTCATATGGGGCTCCTTTGGCCCACGTTCCAGGCCATATGTGCGTGTCGGCACGGCAAGTCCCCTATGCGGTCGCAATCAGACAGCCATTTCGGCCAGCTCCGTAGAATGTGTGCAAGAGTTGAACACTGGCCCACTATCCAGAAGCGCTGTTTAAAGACGCCGGTGGGCGTGCGTTGGGTGCCTGGGCCGACTCTCTGGTGGTATCCGTTTCTTCGTGTACGCACAGCCCTCTGTTCACCGCTGCGGTCGACCCTTGCAGTGTGAGGTCGTCAACGCCTTTCGCGGCAGGATGGGGGAAGAAGCGGGCCGGGATGAGAGGAGGCCGTCCCGGCCGCCTCGGGGAGCGCTTGTGGCCGCACGCGGCGTCGGCAGCTTGCTTCACACTCTTCCTCAAACCGAAACTCATCTATACTCTACATAGAGTTCTTTCTTTCTTGAGATCAAAAGAGCTTAGAATCTTGGGAGAACTTTTGTTTCTACAACTTGGTCTCAAGGCCAAAGGCCTCGCCTTGCCCAATATCCCCCTCACGACACAAGCACCCTTCACGTTCACAGTGCTGCACGATGTTCCAATGGAAGTATGTCTCAACTGGGTGATGCTGAATCTCTTTGGACGTCTTGGCCTCGCCGGGGAGGCGGCCCGCGGCGTTGAGCTTGCGGGCCTGTCGCCTCTGGGACAGGCGGATGTTGTTGTGTGCCGCGATATAGCGGGAGCGAACAATGAAGCGGCGCTGCGTCATATAGGTTAGGGCGTTCTTATACTTCTTTTTGATGGAGTGCTGCCTCTCGGCACCCGACGTGTCGTGCCCCTGGGAGAGCACCGGGTACTGGTCGGCGTTGAAAACCGGCGAGCAGTTGTGGCCGACACGGTGGAAGCGGTCCACAAACCATGCCGTCAGGGACTGGTGAAGGAGCCACGGCACACGGCGAAGCGCGTTGCGCTGTGCTTGGCAAGCAGTATCGAAATAAACCACCCGTGGGAGCTTTATAAAACGTTGCGCCAGAGACGACACGACGTGCGCCGGGCTCTCCGTCTCCCGCAGCAGTTCGAAGCCGACGATGTATCCGCACCCGCACATGAATGTCAGCACCCCCGGCGCGCGCAGGACGTTGTCAGGGAAATGGTGACGGCAGTCGTCCTCATCCCAGGCCTTGCGCTCTTTCTTCTTGCCGGCCTTGTCTCCGTCCTTGCCGCCCTTCTTCTTGCCGCCGGTCTTGCCGCCGGCCTTGTCAGTAGCCCGCTTGTCCGCCGCCTTCTTCCGCTGCCGCACAGCGGTGTAGTCCTCGAGGAAGGCGCGCACCGCCTTGCGTCCGGGCCAGACCTGGCCTGAGCGCAACTCGTTCGCTTGCTCAATGACGCGGGCCGTGGATGGCCCGACGGCGACGACGTGAGTCTCGGCGTCGCGGACACCCTGGCGGGCCAGCCAAGCTTCATACTTCTCCACGGACGCGTCTGCCCACTCGTCCTTGAACGCCTTGGCATCCTCGCCTGCCTTGGCCTCCCAAAGCACGAGCGCCCGCGCGTCTGTGCGGCAGGCAAAAAACAAGAGCTCTCCAACAGCGCGGCTCAACGCCGGTGAAGCGTCCATGTGGTCGCTCATCAGCAGCAAGAACTGCCACACGAAGACGACGCCCTGGATGCAATCCATGTAGTGGAGCCAAAACTCGCTGGGTACGCCAGCAATGAGGGAGCGCGCCAAGACCTCGACGTCGAGCATGTCGCAGCCGTTGAAGACGTTAAGGGCCGGCTCCGCCAAAAAAGCCGACACAAAGACGCGCACCTTGCGCCACCGATCCAGCTCCAGGTCGGCATCGTCGGTAGGCGGAAACACCGACGCGACGGTCGTTAGAAAGAGGCCGCTAGATGCCGGCGCGCTGCCGTCATTTCCACCCACATCATCGATAGGCACGGGATCCACCATGACGTCCCAGACCCGTGTGGGCCGCGTGGACGGCGATCAGCTTCAAGCCGAAGACGGCAGCGGTGGTCGCCTCCACGTCCGTGCTCACCGCCGAAAACACACGGACCGGCAGCGCGTCAGCGTGTGCTGCAAAGAAAGCCGGCAGCGTGCGCACGGTTACCTGCTCCTTTCCTGCGACCAGCGCTTGGATGCTCGGATTGGCGGCGAAGGCAGCGGCAGCGTGCCGCTACATCAGCTGGTAGCACGTGCGCTGGCCAGACGGCGACGGGCGCGGAATATAGGTCCGGCACGTTGCCGTTGGTCGTACCGGTCGCATCCCCTCCCGTTTTGACAGACACCGCGGCGGCGGCGAAGGTACGGTTGGCGGCGACCGCGGCGGAGGAAATCTCCGCCACTGCCGTCTCCACCACCGCAGACACAACGGCCGGCGGCTGGCCGGCGGCTGCCACAGATGTGACGGGCAGGCTACGCGCGCCCGACGCCCCTTAGACGGGGACTGCCGTCTGCTGGGCGGTGCACGACGTGGCGCCGACAGTGGCTGGGGCTGTGGGCCCCTCGCCGTCACGACATACAACGCCGCGTCGGCGAGAACCGCGTCAGAGGTCGCAGATGACGCGACCGGCAGCCTCCCTTGGGCGACGTGTCCCTCGCCGGCGGCCACCGCCTCGTCCGCAGAGGCTCGTTAGGCGCCGAAAGTGGCGGTAGCTGCTGGAGCTTCGTCCGTCCCCTTCAGCAACGACGTCTTGGCCGGCGGCTTGTCGGTTGGCGTGGAAAATGGGACCGACAGGTTGCGTTTCGCCACCGCTCTTGCGCTGGTCGCCACGACGTGGTCGGCGGCGGTCGAAGTGGCGCTGACGGCACTGGTGGCGGTCGCCGCAATGTCTGCCCCCTGCTGCACCACCGGCCAATCGGCCGGCTGCACGTCGGCGGGCGCGACACAAGAGACGAGCACGTCGCAGCCGGCTGCCACTCACGTCTCGAAAGTAACGGACTCGACGCCAGCGGTCGGGTTGGTGTCCACTGGGTCGGCCGTGAACCCGATCGGCCGGCCGGCGGCGGGCGATCGCTGACGGAACGGCAGACAGTCGCCGTGAAGGTAGGCCCAACGGACCAGCGGAGGGGCTGTGCAGCCGCAGATCAAAGCAGTTGGGAGAGGGGGGG
>ENA-ORXR01002358-ORXR01002358.1-marine-metagenome-genome-assembly--contig:-NODE-2358-length-18171-cov-3.641704_pt1 | contig 18171 bp, 12 predicted proteins | sample MGYA00237866_ERZ511479 | MGnify/ENA metagenome assembly ERZ511479 | reverse complement strand
CGACAATTGCACCAAGCAGTTGGACCCCGAGGATCTGATCAATCCGCGCTCGACCGTGTCGGGGGCCACCGATCTGGAAATGCGCGCGACCAAACATCTGATGCTGCGCCAGTCCGCGATGAAAGACCGCCTGAACGACTGGATCGAGAGCAAGACAGACTGGCCCGTCCTCACGACCTCCATCGCACGCAAATGGCTGCATGACGGTGACGGGTTGCAGGACCGTGGCATCACCCGCGATCTGTCGTGGGGCGTGCCGGTCAAACGCGGCGACGCGGACTGGCCCGGCATGGAGGGCAAGGTGTTCTACGTCTGGTTCGACGCGCCCATCGAATACATCGCCTGTGCGCGCGAATGGGTGGATGCGGGCAAGGGCACCGATTGGGAGCGCTGGTGGCGCACGGACAAGGGCGCGGATGACGTGCGCTATACCCAGTTCATGGGCAAGGATAACGTGCCCTTCCACACCCTCAGCTTTCCGGCCACGATCATGGGATCGGGCGAGCCGTGGAAGCTGGTCGATTACATCAAATCGTTCAACTACCTCAACTATGACGGCGGGCAGTTCAGCACCTCGCGCGGGCGCGGCGTGTTCATGGACAACGCGCTTGAGATTTTGCCGGCGGATTACTGGCGCTGGTGGCTGCTGAGCCACGCACCCGAAACCTCGGACGCGGAATTCACCTGGGAGGCGTTCCAAACGGACGTGAACAAGGACCTCGCCGACGTGCTGGGAAATTTCGTCAGCCGCATCACCAAGTTCTGCCGCGCCAAATTCGGCGAGGAAGTGCCCGCCGCAGGCGACTACGGCCCTGCCGAACAGGCGCTGATCGACGATCTGACGGCGCGCGTCGCGCGCTATGGCGCCGCGATGGACAGAATGGAAATCCGCAAATCCGCCGCCGAGCTGCGCGCGATCTGGGCGGCAGGCAACGAGTATCTTCAGGCGCAGGCCCCGTGGACCACGTTCAAAACCGATCCCGATCAGGCCGCAGCACAGGTGCGTCTGGCGCTCAACCTTATCCCGCTTTATGCGACGCTGGCCGCCCCTTTCATCCCCGATGCCGCCGCCAAAATGCTGGCGGGCATGAAAATCGACGATGCCGGCTGGCCCGAAGATGTGCCCGCCGCCATTGCGCAACTGCCCGCCGGTCATGCGTTCGAGGTGCCCGAGGTTCTGTTTGCCAAGATCACCGACGAACAGCGCGCGGAGTGGGCCACACGGTTTGCAGGCACGCGGGAGTAGGCCACGCTCGATTCGACATCGCGGCAAATCAGCTATCTACTGCGTTGTATTGCAATGATTCTATGGGGCATTCGGCGTGGAAGTTTTACTGTTGATGATAGCGGTCTTGGGCCTGCAGGCGTTCACCTCTACATCCGACGCGGGCATCGGGGCGCAAACCTCTTCCCCCGACACGGAGGAGGACACGGACACGCCTGCCCCGCAAGAGCCTGCGCCGAGCTCTGATTCCGACCCCACGCCCCCTTCCATACAAGATCCCGCAGCCCGCGCCCTGCCCACCGAAGGGGACGATACACTTATCGGGATTGCGCGCGACGACGACCCCGACAATGACGGGCGGGATCGGATTGACGGGCTTGGCGGGGATGATTTCATCGACGGGCGCGGCAACTCCGACAGGCTGCGGGGCGGCGACGGGAACGATACGGTACTGGGCGGCAACGACAACGATACGATCAGCGGCGGCGCAGGGGACGATGTGCTGTCCGGCCAGCAAGGCTTTGACAGCATCTTTGGCGGTGACGGCAATGACACCGTCAGGGGCGGCGGCGGCCCGGATACCGCATACGGCGGACACGGCGATGACCGCATCGAGGGCAACGGCGGTGAAGACAGGCTTTTCGGGGATGAGGGGATGGACACCCTGATCGGCAACGACGGCGACGACAACCTTTTTGACTACAGCAGGTTCGACGGTGAAGAAACGCGTCCAAACACCAGCGTCATGGACGGCGGGGCCGGCAATGATACCTTGTGGTTCGAGGACGGCAGTACCGTGAGCGGCGGCGCAGATGCAGACCTCTTTTTGATGTATGACGACATCGACGACGCGCTGGTGACACAGATCACCGATTTTGATCCCGACGAGGATGTTTTGCGCATCAGCGTCAACGTCCGCGACGATGTCGACAACGATGACTTCCGCCTTGAGCCGCGCAGTGACGGCACCGGCAGCGACCTCTACCTCGGGGCGTTCGTGATTGCCGAAATTCAAAGCACGGACAGCTTTACGCTGGATGATATAGATCTGGTTGTCCTGCTTGATCCCGAAGCGGGGGACGTATTCTATCGCGGCGGGAGTGCGGATGCCGACATCCTTGGCAGCTTCGAGAACAACACCGTTCTGGGCGGTGACGGGGATGAACGGATCCTGATGGATGGTTTTTATGTCTCCTCCTCTCAAACCGGCAGTGGCGGTGCCGACAGTGTGGATGGCGGCGCAGGGGACGATACGATTACAGGCGCGGGCATCGAGGCTTTCACTACAGACGTCGATGACGGGATCGGAAATCAAACGACCCTCACACTGGCACAAGACACGCTGAACGGGGGCGCGGGCGATGATGTGATTATTTCCCGCAACGGGAATATCCTGACAGGGGGCGATGGTGCGGACATCTTTGCCATCCGGCAAGACAACAATGTCGACGACGCGTCAGGTCAGGCTGTGCCGGAAACGATCATCACCGATTTCGATCCGGACGCGGATACAATTGTGTTCAGCCGCATCACCGTGCCCGATCCGGGCGCGCTGGTCTTTGTCCCCTTCCCCGATGGCACCGGCACAACGATCCAGCTGGGCACGCAGGTTTTGGCGCAGGTCACTGTTGTCGGAGGACAGCCCATCGGCCTTGAAAACATCACGCCGGTCGATTTTTTGAGTAACCTTGCGGCGCGCTAGAACACCAAGCGGGACCGGCGAGAAAACGATGGTACCTGCGGCCGGACTCGAACCGGCACGGCCCTTCCGGGCCAGGAGATTTTAAGTCTCGTGTGTCTACCATTCCACCACGCAGGCAACGCGCAGGATCGTCTGCGCGGATGGCGCACCATACAAACCTCTGGGGCGGTGTAAACGGCTCAAATGTCGTCGCCGACCGGTCCAAGGGGTGCGCCTTTTGCCAGTAGCGCCGCCTCGGACAGCCACGGGTTGTTGGCCACTGCGGCCAGCATCTGTTCGCGCGCCTGCGCCAGACGGCCCATATTCATCAGCGTCAGCGCCCTGCCCGATTGCGCCGCCACATGGCGCGGCTGCAATTCCAGCGCGCGGTCCAGATCGCGCAGCGCAGCTGGATAATCCTCACGCAGATAGCTGATATAGGCGCGCTGGTTCCAGCCCTCCGCATAGTCGGGGCAATATTCGATCAGCCGCGTAAACGCCTGCGCCGCGCGATTGAAATCAAAGCTGCCGCGCGCCTGCATGCCCCGCTCCAACACCGCTTGGGCCGCCTCGTCGGGTGCGCGCAGCCAGACCTTCCACATCGCCTCGGATGCGGCGCGGCCCTGAGTGGTATTGGTTGCGGCCTGTGCCTGCGCAAACAGGCCATCCAGCTCTGCGCTGACGTCCGGTGAGGCGGGGCAGGCTTGCGCTGTGGCAGCCACGCCAAAGACGGGTCCACTCAGCAGGGCAAGAACAAGGACGATACGCATGCCCTAAATCATGGCGCGAAACAGCGGCGGGTCAAGCCCCCTCTGACAGCATCACTTCCTTCACCGATTCCATCGCAACATAGGTCGAGGTCGACGCCACATGCGGCAGGGCCGAAATCGTATCACCCAGAAACGCGCGGTAGCTGGCCATGTCGCGCGTCCGCACCTTGAGCAGATAGTCAAAGTTGCCCGCAATCATGTGGACCTGTTCAATCTGCGGCACCCGCGCCACAGCCATGTTGAACGCCGCCAGCGCCGCCTCGCGCGTGTCGGTCAGCCGCACCTCGACAAAGGCGACGTGATCCAGCCCCAGCCGGATGGGGTTGAGCATCGCGCGGTACCCCAGAATGACGCCCTGTTCCTCCAGCCGGCGCAGCCGCGCCTGCGTGGGCGATTTCGACAGGCCGATGCGTTTGGCCAGATCGGTGATGCTGATCCGCCCGTCCTGCGCCAGCGTGGTCAGAATCGCCTGATCGAACGGGTCCAGCTCAGAAGTGTTTTGCGCCATTCGAATACCCTTATTACAATCAATTCGCCCTGTGTTTCGGGCATCTTTAGTCAACATGACTTTAGATTATCCGGTAGACTAGTCAAATCTCAAACATGGAGCGCCCAATATGGCACGTGATATCCCCCTCTCTTTGCGCGCGCGCGTCGATCAATCCGCCTACGCCGACGTCGATACTGTGCTGGCCGAACTCATGAACACCGCCGCGCTGACAGCCACCGACCGCCACGAGATCACAGCCAGCGCGGCGGCCTTGGTGCGTGCGATCCGCGGAACCACGGCGCCGGGGATGATGGAGGTGTTTCTGGCAGAATACGGCCTGTCCACGGATGAGGGGGTTGCCCTGATGTGTCTGGCCGAGGCGCTGCTGCGTGTCCCTGACGCCGAAACGATGGACGCGCTGATCGAGGACAAGATCGCCCCCTCGGACTGGGGCCGTCACATGGGCCACTCTACCTCGACGATGGTCAATGCGTCGACATGGGCGCTGATGCTCACGGGGCGCGTGCTGGACGATGAGCAACCCGGCCCCGTGCGCCACCTGCGCGCCGCCATCAAGCGTCTGGGGGAGCCGGTGATCCGCACCGCCGTGGCCCGCGCAATGAAGGAAATGGGCCGCCAGTTCGTGCTGGGCGAGGATATCAAAGGGGCCATGAAACGCGCCGCGGGAATGGAGGCAAAGGGCTTTACCTATTCCTACGACATGCTGGGCGAGGCCGCGCGCACCGAGGGCGACGCCCGCCGCTATCACCTGAGCTATTCCGACGCGATTTCCTCGATTGCAAAGGGCTGCACCTTTGAGGACATCCGCAAGAACCCCGGCATCTCGGTCAAGCTTTCGGCGCTTCACCCGCGCTATGAGGTGGCGCAAGAGCACAGCGTGATGCGGGATCTGGTGCCGCGCCTGCGCGCGCTGTGCCTGCTGGCAAAATCTGCCGGTATGGGCCTGAATGTCGATGCCGAAGAGGCCGACCGCCTTGGCCTGTCCCTTGACGTGATCAATGCCGTGATGAGTGAGCCTGCCCTGTCGGGCTGGGACGGTTTCGGCGTCGTCGTACAGGCCTACGGCCCGCGCGCAGGTATCGTGATCGACGCCCTCTACGAGATGGCGCAAACCCACGACCGCCGCATCATGGTCCGGCTGGTCAAAGGCGCCTATTGGGACACCGAGATCAAGCGCGCGCAGGTCGAGGGCGTCGACGGCTTTCCCGTCTTTACCCGCAAGGCGGCGACCGACGTCAGCTATATCGCAAACGCCCGCAAGCTGCTGGCGCTGACCGACCGGATCTATCCGCAATTCGCCACCCATAACGCCCATACCGTCGCCGCCGTGCTCCACATGGGGCATGACAAAGAAACCTATGAATTCCAGCGCTTGCACGGCATGGGCGAGACGCTGCACAACATCGTCCTGAAAGAAAACGGCAGCCGCTGCCGCATCTACGCCCCCGTGGGTGCGCACAAGGATCTGTTGGCCTATCTGGTGCGCCGCCTGCTCGAAAACGGCGCCAACTCCAGCTTTGTGAACCAGATCGTAGATGAGGATGTGCCCCCCGAAGACGTCGCCGCCGATCCCTTTGCCAAGCTGATGGACAGCGTACCGCTCATCCCCACGGGCACGGAAATTTTCCAGCCCCTGCGCGCCAACGCGCGCGGTTTCGATCTGGCCCACACGCCGACCCTCACCGCGATCGAGCAGGCCCGCGCACCCTTTGCCGATGCCACCTGGACCGCCCTGCCGCTGGTGGCCGGCGGTGCGCTGGGCACGCAGGCCCTCGATGTCGCGACCCCGACCGGCCTTGGCCCCGCCCCCGGCACCGTGCGCAACGCCACCCCCAAGGATGTGGAAAAAGCGCTGGATGCAGCCGCCCCGTGGACGGCCCCGCTGGCCCAGCGCCGCGAGGCCCTGTTGCGCGCCGCCGCTCTGTACGAGCAGCGCTACGGCGAGATTTTCGCCCTGCTGACCCGCGAGGCGGGCAAGGGTCTGCCCGACTGCGTGGCGGAATTGCGCGAAGGGGTGGACTTCCTGCGCTACTACGCCGCGCAAGCGACCAACACACCGCCCGCAGGCATTTTCACCTGCATCTCGCCGTGGAACTTTCCCTTTGCGATTTTTCTGGGCCAGATCAGCGCAGCCCTTGCCGCAGGCAATGCCGTTCTCGCCAAACCGGCAGAACAAACGCCCCTGATCGCACATCTCGCTGTCGGCATCCTGCATGAGGCAGGTGTGCCGCTGACCGCGCTGCAACTGCTCCCCGGCGGCGGTGACGTCGGCGCGGCCCTCACCAGCGATCCGCGCATCAACGGCGTGGCCTTTACCGGATCGACCGCCACCGCCCAGCGCATCCGCAGCGCGATGGCCGACCACTGCGCCCCCGGCACGCCGCTGATTGCCGAAACCGGCGGGCTGAACGCGATGATCGTCGACAGCACGGCCCTGCCCGAACAAGCCGTGCAGGCCATCGTCGAAAGCGCCTTCCAATCGGCAGGGCAGCGCTGCTCGGCCCTGCGCTGTCTCTATGTTCAGGAAGACATCGCAGCGCCGTTCCAGCAGATGCTCACCGGTGCGATGAATGCCCTGCGCCTGGGCGATCCGTGGCACCTGAGCACCGATGTCGGTCCCGTCATCGACGAGGCCGCCCGCGAAACCATTGCCGCTCACATCGCCACCGCGCGCAACGAGGGCCGCGTGATCGCCGAGATGCCCACGCCGGATCACGGCACCTACATTGCCCCCACGATCATAAAGGTCACGGGCATCGACCAGCTGACGCGCGAAATTTTTGGCCCCGTCCTGCACATCGCCACGTTCAAATCCAGCCAGCTTGATGCCGTGATCGACACGATCAACGCCACGGGCTACGGCCTCACCTTCGGGCTACACACCCGCATCGACGACCGCGTACAGCATGTCTCGGAACGGATCGAGGCCGGGAATATCTACATCAACCGCAACCAGATCGGCGCCATCGTAGGCTCGCAACCTTTTGGCGGCGAAGGGCTCTCGGGCACAGGCCCGAAGGCAGGTGGCCCCAACTACCTGCCCCGCTTCTCCGCCCCCGATGTGGCACAACACTCTGCCGCGTGGTCCGGCAAAACAGCACCCCTTCCCGCCTTGCCACCCCACAATGCACAGTTTCTCGACACGATCTCGCTGCCCGGCCCGACAGGAGAAAGCAACCGCCTCTCCACACTGCCGCGTGCCGCCTTGTTGTGCGCAGGCCCGACCCCCGAAACCGCCGCCGCCCAGGCCCGCGCGATCAAAGCCCTGGGCGGTGTGGCCGTCATGGCAACCGGCCCAATCGACCCCGCCGCGCTGACAACAGGCCCCGGCTATGGCGGCGTGCTGTGGTGGGGCGACACACAGACCGCCCGCGCATTGGATCAGGCGCTTGCCAAACGCTCAGGCCCGATCATCCCATTGCTCTGCGGCCTGCCAGACACGGCCCGCGTCCGGCAGGAACGCCATGTCTGCGTCGACACGACAGCCTCGGGGGGCAACGCCGCCCTGCTTGGCGCCTCCGCCTGAACAATCAGCAGCAGCCCCGAAACCCGCAGGGCTGCTGCCGCGCAAACGCGCCCCTTTTCATTTTTCCCTTTAAACTCAATCCAGCCTTTCCCCACACACATCGCCTGCCCGCTTGACCCTGCCCACAGATAGGCCCAACGTGGCCCCACATGCTGCCCATTCGCGATCATAACCCCTCGGGCCGTGTCCCCTATGTGACCTACGCGCTTATGGCTGCCAACATCGGCATCTTCCTCAGCATGCTACCCATTTCCGGGGATGAGCGTGCCTTGGCGCAATTCTACTACGACTGGGCGCTGCTACCCCGTCGTGTGACCGAGGGCGACGGATACGGCGCGCTCCTCACCTCGCAATTCCTGCACGCAGGCTGGATGCATCTGGCTGGCAACATGCTGTTTTTGTGGATTTTTGGCGACAATGTTGAGGATAAGATGGGCCATCTGCCCTACCTTGCCTTCTACCTCGTCACAGGCGCAATGTCCGGCTATGCCCATGTAATCGCCGATCCTGCATCCTATGTGCCGACAGTGGGCGCATCAGGGGCAATTGCGGGCGTGATGGGCGGCTACCTGCTGCTGTTTCCAAAAGCGCGCATCGACATCCTGCTGATCCTGATCATCATTTTCCGCGTCTTTCCCATTCCCGCATGGATCATGCTCATGGTCTGGTTCGCGCTGCAATTCGTGGGCGGGCTGGGCGCAACACCCGGCACGGGCGGCGTGGCCTATTGGGCGCATGCGGGGGGCTTTGTCGCGGGATTGGTACTGACGCTCCCGCTTTGGCTGCGTTTGGGGGGATCGCAGTTCTGGGCAAATACAGACGGCCATCCGCCCCATCCCCAAGCTCGCTATCCACGCCCCATCAGCAACAGCTCACTGCCGCGCGTCAAACGGAAATAGCCACTCAGAACCACGTTAACAGCTCCTCATGCAAAACATGAATCTAGCCGCGTACTACCTTGGAGAAATTGGTGAAAATAGCTTCGTTTGACGCAATAATCTCACCATCCTGCAACACATTGCCTTGCCGTGAAATCGGCTCGACCAATCCGCCTGCCTCTTTGACAATGATGACGCCCGCCGCCAAATCCCAGACGTTCAGCCGCCGCTCCCAGAACCCGTCATAACGCCCCGCAGCGACATAAGCGAGGTCCAGCGCGGCAGACCCCCAGCGCCTGATCCCCGCACAGGCAGGTGCGATCCGCGCAATGTCTTGCAAGGTCGCAGGCAGATCGGACCGCCCGCCAAACGGGATGCCTGTCGCGAAAATACTCTCGATCATCTTACCCCGCCCCGAGACTCGCAAGCGGCTTTCGTTAAGCCAGGCACCCGCGCCTTTTTCGGCAAAAAACATCTCGTCCTTGGCGGCATCAAAAACGACACCCGCCACGATCTGACCCCGATGTTCCAACGCGATGGACACGGCCCAATGCGGCAGCCCGTGCAGAAAATTCGTGGTCCCGTCCAGCGGATCGACGATCCAGCGGCGCGTCGGGTCCTCGCCCTCCTCACCGCCGCCCTCTTCCGCGATCCAGCCATAGGTCGGACGCGCCGTGCGCAACTCGTCTTTCAGCAGCTTCTCGGCGTTCAGATCGGCGCGGCTCACAAAATCGCCTGCCCCTTTCATCGACACCTGAAGGTTCTCGACCTCGCGAAAGTCCTTCACCAGCGCGCGCCCCGCTTTGCGCGCGGCCTTGATCATGATGTTAAGATTTGCACTGCCTACCATGTCGATCCGGCCTTCTCGTGTTGGGATTTGCGCCCTCTTAGGACGTGGGCACCCGAATGCCAAGGGGCCGTGACGCAGCGTGCCGCTTGTGCCGCGCCTGCAACGCAGTACCGTGGCACGGATCAAAGGAGAAACCGATGTCTGAAATGATGAAACAAATCGCCCTCGCCAGCCGCCCCGACGGCGCCCCCACCGCCGCCAACTTCCGGCTCGAAGAACTGCCCGTGCCCACACCCGGCGACGGCGAAGTCCTCGTGCGTGTGCACTACATGTCCCTCGACCCCTATATGCGCGGCCGCATGGATGACGCGAAATCCTATGCCGCCAACATCCCCGTCGACGGCAAGATGGAAGGCGGATCAGTGGGCGAGATCATCGCCTCGAATGCCGAAGGCTTTGAGGTTGGCCAATTCGTCATGGGCGGTTTTGGTTGGGCCACCCACGCCACCGCGCCGGCGAACACACTGGCAAAAGTCGACCCCGACGTGGCCCCGCTGACCTACTCGCTTGGTGTACTGGGCATGCCGGGCCTTACCGGCTGGTATGGCCTGACAGAGCTGGGCAAACCCAAATCAGGCGAAACCCTCGTCGTGGCCGCCGCCACCGGCCCTGTGGGATCCATGGTCGGACAAATCGCCAAATCCATGGGCCTGCGCACGGTCGGCATCGCGGGCGGCCCGGAAAAATGCAAACTCGCGACCGACCATTTCGGGTTTGACGTCTGCCTTGACCACCGCGCCTACGCCACAGCCTCCGAGCTGCGCAAAGCGATCAAAGACGCCGCCCCCAAAGGCATCGACATCTATTTCGAAAACGTCGGCGGCAAGGTTCTCGAGGCCGTCATTCCCCTGATGAACCCGTTTGGCCGCATCCCGATCTGCGGCATGATCGCATGGTACAACGAAGGCGGCCTCGGCGCGGATGCCATCGAAAAAGGTCTCTCTGCACCCAAACTCTGGCGCACAATTCTCGTCAATTTTCTCAGCGTGAACGGCTTTATCATCTCCAACCACTGGAACCGCATGGGCGACTTCCACAAGGCCGTGGGACCGATGATCGCCGACGGCTCCGTCAAGGTGCAAGAAGACATCACAGAAGGGCTGGAAAACGCCCCCGAGGCCTTCATCAAACTTCTCACCGGCGGCAACACCGGCAAGGCCATCGTCAAACTCGTCTAGACACCCCGCGCGTGCCAGAGCAGACCCTCTGGCGCGTGCGCCCTCTCGTCATTTTTCCAATAAACTCAATCTGCCCGCGCCACAGGCACGGCGCGATCCGGTCACTCACACCGCCTGCAACTTGCGTGCCTCGTCCCCGGCCAGCCCCAACAGTTCGCGCATAAACGGCTTGTCGCGGTCGGCACTGCGGATCGCGGCAAACAGGCGCCGCGTCACACCTCCCCGCGTCAGCGGCCGCGTGACGTAATCCGACGAATACTTCACCTCGCGCACCACCCAGTCGGGCAGCACGGATACCCCGCGGTTGGACGCCACCAGCAACAGGATCACGGCTGTCAGCTCGACCTGCCGGATCGCGGCCGGTTCGACCTTGGCAGGCATCAACAGCTGGCTGAACACGTCCAGCCGCGCGCGCTCGACAGGATAGGTGATCAGGGTCTCGCCGCGAAAATCCTCTGCCTCGACAAACGGCTTTTGCGCCAGCGGATGCACGCTGGCCGCGACAAAAACCGCGCGGTAGTCGAACAGCTCGATAAATTCGACGCCCGCAACATCTTCCGGATCACTGGAGATCACCAGATCCACCTCCTCGCGCAGCAGCGCGGGCAGCGCGTCAAAGGCCAGACCGGGCCGGATGTCCACGTCGACCTCTGCAAAACTGCGGCGGAACTTCTCCAGCACGGGAAACAGCCACTCGAAACAGGCGTGGCATTCGATCGCGATGTGCATCCGCCCCGTGCTGCCTGCGCGCAGGCCGGTAAACTCCTCCTGCAAGGCCGCGACCTGCGGCAACACCTGCTCGGCCAGCTTGAGCAACCGCTGGCCCGCAGGCGACAGTTTCAGCGGCTTGGAGCGGCGCACAAACAGTTCGACCCCCGCCTGATCCTCCAGCCCTTTGACCTGATGGCTCAGCGCGCTTTGCGTGATGTTCATCATCTCGGCCGCGCGCGCCAGCCCCCCCGCCTTGTGGATGGCTTGAATGGTGCGCAGATGCCGGAACTCGATATGCATATGAGGTGATCCTCATGTTAAAGATGAAAGTTATGAATTTGCCTCACTTAACTCTGCGTGCCACAAAAGGGCAACCCAAAAGGATGCCAACATGACCCTGCCCGCCGTCTCGTTCGAAGTCTTCCCGCCCAAATCCGTCGATGCCGCCTTCCGTCTATGGGACACAGCGCAGGCATTGGCGCCGCTCGATCCACGGTTTTTCTCGGTCACTTACGGCGCGGGGGGCAGCACCCGCGATCTGACCCATGACGCCGCCCATGTGTTGCACCGCACCTCCAAATTGCCTGTGTCCGCCCATCTGACCTGTGTTGGCGCCAGTGTGGCCGAAACGATGGAGGTAGCTGAAAAATTCCACGCCGCAGGCGTGACCGACATCGTTGCCCTGCGCGGCGATCCACAGGCGGGCAGCGACCGGTTTGCCCCCCATCCGCAAGGTTTCAACAACTCGGTCGAGCTGATCGAGGCGCTGGCCCTGCTGGACAAATTCACGATCCGTGTGGGCGCCTACCCCGACTGTCACCCCGATGCGGCCAGCCAGCACGCCAACATCCAGTACCTCAAACGCAAATTCGACGCAGGCGCGGACGAGGCGCTGACCCAGTTCTTTTTCGAGCCGGAAAGTTTCCTGCGCTTTCGCGATCAATGCGCGGCAGCAGGCATCGACAAACCCGTCGTGCCCGGCATCCTGCCGATCACAAACTGGACCTCGGCGCGCAAGTTCGCGCAAAGCTGCGGCACGAAAATTCCCGCGTGGCTGGACGAGGCCTATCGCGCGGCAGAGCGGGACAACCGGACCGAGCTGCTCTCGACCGCGCTATGCGCCGAGATGTGCAGCACCTTGATCGACGAGGGTGTGGATGCGCTGCATTTCTACACTCTCAACCGGGCAGAGCTGACCCGCGATGTCTGCCGTGCGCTGGGGGTGATCCCGCGCGCCAGCCTGTCGAACGTCGCGTAGGGGGTTTTGGCGCGGCGCAATCGGCACTAGGCTACGGGCGACAGTCCCAGCCGGAGCGCCCTGATGCCACGCCTTGCCACCTCCCCCGACGATCTGCTGACCCCGCCGCAGGCACTGGCCCTGTCGGGGCTGGAGTTCATGCAAAAAATCCTCGACGGGACCAATCCGGGACCGCCGATCGGCGCGACGATGGGGTACAGGCTGCACAGTGTCGAGGCGGGCAAATGCGTCTTTCGTGGCGCACCAGAGTTCAACGTGTGCAACCCGATGGGCACCGTGCATGGCGGTTGGTACGGCACGCTGCTGGACAGTGCGATGGCCTGCGCGGTAATGACAGGCGTGCCGCGTGGATCAGCCTATACCACGTTGGAATACAAGGTGAATATCCTGCGGCCGATCCCGCTGGGCATGCAGATCGACTGCACCGGCATTGCCGATCATGTGGGCCGTTCGACCGGCGTTGCACATGGTGAGATCAGGGGTGTCGAAGACGGAAAACTCTACGCCACAGGCTCGACCACCTGCATCGTGATGAAGCTGGGCTAGGCCGGCCTCACCCTGCGACCTGCGCAGGCGTTTCGCTGTCTTGGGAAGGCGTTGCGATGCTCGCGTGCAGCCGCTCTGACGGATCACGCCCGATGACGCGGCGGCGGCGCGTGATCATCAACTTGCCCCAACCGCCCCACAGCCCGATCGAGGGCGCCCCGACGTCCTGTTGGAATTGCGCCTGCCAGCCCTCGGGCAGCGGCAGGCCCACAGCCTGCGCGCGCTCCAGCATCCAGACCAGCGGGATATTGGACAGGGGCCGCGACGCGGTGCGCCCGTTCAAATGCCCGCCCACGTCCCCGTGCCCCCCCCTGAACCAGACCTGTTCGGTGCGCAGCGGCGCGTCCGGCGCGCTTTCCCACAGCACGGGACGGTAAGCCACGCGTGTCTCGTCGCGGGCCAGCGCATGAAAGCCGTGTTTCACGCCTGCGCCCAGCGCGTGCGAATGAAACGCATGGCGCGCCACACTGAGGCGCCACAGAACAGGCGCGTTCAGGCCCAGCGATTTGACCGTGTCCCAAACGCCGATCATCTCGATCGGGACGCTGGGCCGACAATAGGCCGCGCTAAAGGCCTGTGCGGCAGGGCCATAGCGGGCGTTCTCGTAGTGGCGGTAGACCTGCAGGATATTCCGCTCTGTCGCGTTTTCCGGCGTCAGCAGCCCCACACGGTCGATCACCCCAGCCAGCGAGCGGACGGCGTAAGCCCCGCGCGAAAACCCCATGAGGAAAATCCGGTCCCCCCTGCGGTAGCGCGCAGCGAGGTAGCCATAGGCGCGGCGGATCTGGCGATTGATGCCACGCCCCTCGATCACATCGCGCATCGAGCGCCAGTCGTGCCACTGCAACCCCGGCTCGTAATAGATCGAGATGTCGCTGCCCGCTTTTTGTGCCAGCCGGTAGGTCAGGCCCGCGTTCGTCTCGAACCCTTCGCGCAAGCTCGACATGGTGCCGTCAAGGATGATCAGATGGGTCTGCGCCCCGCGCGAGGGGCGAAAATCGCTGTCGGGGCGCGCCCAAAGACGGCCAAACAGCCGCCGCAGCCCCCGCGTTTGCTGCGCGGGGGGCACGGTGTCATTCTGCGGCGATGGCGTCGTCACCGTTGAGCAGCTCCCAAACCTTATGCGGCGTGAAAGGCATATCCGCCTGACGCACGCCGCGCTCCCACAGTGCATCCTGCACTGCATTTGCGACGGCCGCCAGTGCGCCGACCGTCCCCGCCTCGCCGCAGCCCTTCATCCCCATGATGTTGGCGGTTGAGGGGACAGGTTCGCTGGTGAAGGAAATGAACGGCACATCCATCGCGCGCGGCATCGCGTAGTCCATGAAAGACGCCGTGAGCAACTGGCCGTCCTCATCATAGACCACGCGTTCCTGCACCGCTTGCCCGATGCCTTGCACGACACCGCCGTGCACCTGCCCCATCGCCAGCAAAGGATTGATAAGGTTACCGAAATCATCGACCACGGTATAGCGGTCCGTGGTCACGATGCCCGTTTCGGGGTCAATCACCACCTCGCAGAAATGCACCCCGTTGGGAAAGCTGCGCGCGTCCAGCGTTGCCCGCTCGTGGTGGGCCAGCAGATCGTCGCGGCCCTTGTCGCGGGCCATCTGCGCCACTTCCAGCATCGTCGGCGTGAGGTTGGAGCCCTCCGCGCGAAACCGCTCATCGTCAAAGGAAATCTCGGCGGCGGGCACGCCCGTCTCCTCTGCCAGAAAGGCGGTGAACACCTCCTTGATCGCGGAAACCGTTGCCAGCGTCGCATTGTTCTGCGTCGTGACCGAGCGCGAGCCGCCTGTGCCGCCGCCCTGTTTGATCAGGTCGCTATCGCCCTGAACGACACGGATATTTTCCAGCGGAATACCGGTCTGGTCGCTCAGGAACTTGGCATAGACCGTCTCGTGGCCCTGCCCGCCCGACTGGGTGCCAACCAGAATTTCGACCTGCCCGTCCTCCAGGAAATTGACCGATGCCCCCTCGCTGGGATCGCCCAGAATACTCTCGATGTAGTAGCACAGGCCAATGCCGCGCAGCTGCCCGCGCGCGGCATCCGCTGTGCGCCGCGCGGCGAACCCTGCCACGTCCGCCTCCTGTGCGCCACGGGTCAGCACCTTGTCGAACTCACCCACGTCATAGGTCTCGCCTGTGGCGGCGGCATAGGGGAATTGATCGGGCTTGATAAAGTTGATGCGCCGCAGCTCCAGCGGGTCCACATCCAGCTCGCGCGCAGCGCGGTCCATCACCCGCTCCAGCACATAAATCGCTTCGGGCCGGCCGGCCCCGCGATAGGCATCGACCTGCACGGTGTTGGTGTAATACCCCTCGACCTGAAGCCACGTCGTCTGCACATCGTAGACCCCCATCAGCACGCGGCTGAACAATGTCGTCTGGATCGGCTGACCGAACTGGCTGTTGTAGGCACCAAGGTTGCATTTCGTACGCACGCGGTAGGCGGTGATCTTGTTGTCCTCGTCAAAGGCCAGCTCTGCCACAGAGACAAGATCGCGCCCGCCGTTATCGCTCAGCATGGCCTCCGTCCGCTCGGACATCCAGTGGACGGGGCGGCCCAGCACCCGCGCGCCGTGGCACACAAGGAAATATTCAGGGTAGGACATCGCCTTCATCCCGAAGGCGCCGCCGGTGTCGGGGTTGGTCACCCGCACGGCCTCCTCGTCCAGCGCAAAGGCCTTGAGGATATTGCCCTTTGGCACCCAGACGCCCTGCCCGTTGTTGGCCAGATGCAGGCGCGTGCCGTCCCATTCGGCAAAACAGCCGCGCGGCTCGATCGAGTTGACGATGATGCGGTTGTCGCCCACCTCAAGCGCGACAGTCTTGGCCGCGGAGTTGAAGGCCGCCTCGGTTGCGGCCTCGTCGCCCATGCCCCAGTCAAAGGCGCAGTTGTCCGGCGCCTCTGCGTGCAAAGCCTCGCCGCCGCGCGCCACCGAGATTTTGGCGGGCAATTCCTCAACGTCGAACAGGATCAGCTCTGCCGCATCGCGCGCCTGATCATAGGTGTCGGCCACGATCATCGCCACAGGTTCGCCGACATAGCGCACACGCTCGCGCGCCAGCATCGGGCGCATGGGGGCCGCACCCGTCGTGCCATCGCGGTTCTTGACCGTGGCGCCACCGATGGCGATGTTCACGCCCGCCGCCTCCAGATCGGCGCAGGTCACGACCAGATGCACGCCCTGTGCCTGCGCGGCCTCGCTCACATCCAGTTCTGAAATCACGCCATGCGCCACGGAGGAGCGGAAGATGAATGTCTGCAACGCATCTGCAGGCGCAATATCATCGACATAACGCCCTTCACCCGTCAGAAACCGCACGTCCTCGACCCGTGTGACCGATTGGCTTTTGCCGAATTTTTCCATCTGTGCGCTCCTGCAATACTGCGTTGACCATTTGCGCTGAACTTAGCCGCTCTGGCCCGCGTGTCCAGCCGCCACATTGCGCCTGTCGGGCTGCGCGCCCTTCCCCTCTGCACGATCCTCGGCTACATCATCGCCCAAACCCCTGAACCGAAAGCTACCCGCATGGCACTGGACAAGAATTTCGACGCAAAGACAGCCGAGGCCCGCCTCTATGCCGCATGGGAGGAGGCAGGCGCGTTCAAGGCCGGCGCCAACGCCTCGCGCTCCGAGACGTATTGCGTGATGATCCCGCCGCCCAACGTCAACGGCTCGCTGCATGTGGGCCATGCGTTCAACAACACGTTGCAGGACATCCTGACCCGCTGGCACCGGATGCGCGGGTTCGACACGCTGTGGCAGCCGGGGCTGGACCATGCGGGCATCGCCCTGCAACTGGCCGTCGAGAACGAACTGGCAAAAAGCCAGATCAAGCGCACCGACCTGACCCGCGAAGAATTCCTGCAACACGCATGGACCTACAAAGAGGCCACCGCCGACACCATCGTGGGCCAGCTCAAGCGCCTCGGGTCGTCGTGCGACTGGTCGCGCAACGCCTTCACCATGTCCGGCGCGCCGGGTGATACGCGCGTAGGGCATGAAAACTCGCCCAACTTCCATGATGCGGTGATCAAGGTCTTTGTGCAAATGTACAATGACGGCAAGATCTACCGCGGCAAGCGGCTGGTGAACTGGGACCCCCGTTTCGAGACGGCGATTTCCGATCTGGAGGTCGAGAATACCGAAGTCCCCGGTCACATGTGGCACTTCAAGTACCCGCTTGCCGGCGGCGCGACCTATGAGTTTATTGAGAAAAATGAAGAAGGCGAAGTGATCCTGCGCGAGACGCGGGACTATATTTCGATCGCGACAACGCGGCCCGAAACGATGCTGGGGGACGGCGCCGTTGCTGTTCATCCATCAGATGAACGTTATGCGCCAATCGTCGGAAAACTTTGCGAAATCCCCGTTGGGCCAAAAGAGCACCGCCGCCTGATCCCGATCATCACAGATGAATACCCCGACAAGGACTTCGGCTCTGGCGCGGTAAAAATCACCGGCGCGCATGACTTCAACGACTATCAGGTGGCCAAGCGCAACGGCATTCCCATGTACAACCTCATGGACACACGCGCCGCCATGCGCGCCGACGGCAAACCCTACGCCGAGGAAGCAGCCGAAGCGCAGAAGATCGCCAATGGTGACATCCCTGTGCCAGACGAGTCTGTGATCGCCGCGATGAATATGGTGCCCGAGGATTACCGTGGCCTCGACCGGTTTGAGGCGCGCGAGAAAATCGTGGCCGACATCACCGCCGAAGGCCTCGCCGTGATGCACGACGTGACCCGCACGCAAAAAGACGAAGACGGCAATAAAATCGAGGTGACCGAGACCGTCCCAATGGTCGAATCCAAGAAGATCATGCAGCCCTTCGGCGACAGATCGAAGGTCGTGATCGAGCCGATGCTGACCGACCAATGGTTCGTCGACACCGACAAGATCGTCGGCCCCGCGCTGGACGCGGTGAAGAACGGCGACGTCAAAATCATGCCTGAGAGTGGCGAAAAAGTGTACTACCATTGGCTGGAAAACATCGAGCCATGGTGTATTTCCCGCCAGCTTTGGT